>LUMG01000040.1_pt1 | contig 24184 bp, 23 predicted proteins | sample 729691 | NCBI WGS metagenome assembly LUMG01 (sample SAMN03860269, study PRJNA289734) | marine metagenome | biome: seawater column; feature: ocean; material: water; isolation source: Red Sea water column Station 34 - depth 50m | place: Saudi Arabia: Red Sea | collected 2011-10-15 | depth 50 m
CAATTCTATTTTCTATTGCCGCGTGTATTTCAAAGCTTCCCTCAAGATCAGCTGCTTCGGCAACCTTAAATCTCACGACATGGTTCCCATTATCTTCGCCATACATAGCGTAGCCAGTTGAGTCTGGACCTCTATGCTTCAAAGCTTGCAACATGGCTGTCATTTGCTCACCAATGTTTACATCCTTGCCGGCATTCTTATGAATAATTCCTGCTATTCCGCACATAAAATAATCTCCCTTTCCCTGAAAATTGCCCGCCATTTGGCGGGCACTCTAAATAAAAACCTAAATGGATTCAGCCTATGGCAAGCAATCCAAATATGTCTCCATATCCCAATCTGTAACCGTGTGATTGAAACGCTCCCACTCATCCGTTTTGTAATGGTGGTAAACCTTGTACATCTCATCTGGCATCGCTGATTTAATGACCTCATCATTTGCAAGCTCATTCATAGCTTCACCAAGAGACATCGGTAGCCTCTTAACGTTCTTACCTGCCTCCATCGCCTCATAGATGTTTCTCTCTTCAGCTTCACCAGCGTCAATATTGTTATCGATACCGTCACCCATTGCTTTGAGAAGAGCAGAGCCCATTAGGTATGGATTCACCATCGAGTCAACTGAGCGATACTCAAAGCGACCTGGAGCAGATACGCGAAGCGCACACGTTCTGTTTTGGTAACCCCAGTCTGCAAAGATAGGAGCCCAGAATCCTGTATCCCATAAACGACGATACGAGTTTACTGTTGAAGATCCAATAGAAGTTAGTGCTGGTAAATGCTTAATCACACCACCGATCGAATTAAGCCCAATCGGTCCTGGCATTTTCTCATCGATAGATGGATCTGGCATAAATGTATTTTCACCGCCCTCTTTATAGGTAAACACTCCAGGCATTCCTGGAAGCTCTCCGTCGCCGCCTGCAATTTCTGGATGGAAAACATCTTTTCCACCTTTCCATAGAGACATGTTGTGGTGACAGCCTGATGCTGAAACGCCCATAAACGGCTTACTCATAAAGCATGCAATCAGTCCAAACTCACGAGCGACTTGAGCACAAATTTGACGATAAGTAGTCAAACGATCTGCATTTCTTAAAACGTCATCGAACTGAGTGTTCAGCTCTAACTGACCTGGAGCATCCTCATGGTCACCCTGAATAATGTCAAGACCCATTTGCTCTGCATACTCGATAACCTTCATGAAGACAGGACGAAGCTCCTCAAACTGGTCAATGTGGTAACAGTTTGGCTTGGTCACGCCGCCATCAGTACCACCATTTTCACCGCGCTTAAGCCACATCATCTCAGGCTCAGTACCGCAACGCATGTCTAAACCATACTTTTCTTGGAATTCTTTGTGCTGTCTGTATAAGTTTCCTCTACAGTCAGACGTTAATGCTGCACCCGCATTCTCTTTTTCTTCACGGTTTCTATAAAGTCTACAAAAGACTCTTGCAACTCTCTTATCCCATGGAAGCTGACAAAAGGTCTCAGGATCAGGAATACCAACAAGCTCAGATGCCTCCGGTCCATATCCAATATAGTTGCCATGTCTATCAATAAATAAGTTAGCAGTTGATCCGTAGACTAACTGGAAGCCTTTTTCAGCCAATCTTTCCCAGTGTCTCGCAGGAATACCCTTTCCTACAATACGACCAGTAACTGATACAAATTGGTAATATATATATGTAACACCTAAAGCATCGATTTTAGCTTTAACTTCTTTTACAAGTTTATCGCGTCCAGGTTCATTAACGTGTTGTTCTAAATCTGTCATTTAATCTCTCCGAAAAAATAAAAAAAATCTTTTTAAGATTTGCCCCCTAGTAGATTTTATTCAGATTCATGAATCAATTAACCCAAATAAAAAACCAGACAATTTACTTCTAAAAATTGAATAAATTACTCCAATAATGATTCAATTTATTAACCCTGAAAACTGAAGGATTCAGTAAATTATGAATGGGAGTATACTCCTGTTAATATTCCATTGTCAAGAAATTTTTTTTATTTTAAAGAAATTTAAAAAAGTCTTGATTTTTTTCTAAATATTGAGAAAAAAACAAGAAATAAAACTGAAAATTTTATGATTTAAGGAAGGAAATGATTGATTGAAAATCAACCAAAAATAGAGATTAAAAAATTAATCAGAAGTATTTGAAGAAATAATGGTCAGAAACTGACACTCATCAGTGATAATTTTCTTAGGTCCATGCGGGGTGTCGGAATCAAAGTAAAGCGAGTCCCCTTTTTTAAAGTGGTAGACCTTATTGCCATAAAAATAATCCATCTGTCCTTTGAGCATATAAATGAACTCAACACCTTTATGTTGAAATTCAGGAAACTCATAATCTCTAGACTTAATTGTAATTAAGCAAGGCTCCACCTTTAGTGAACCCCCAACAGTGTGTCCTAATAATTGATAGTGTCGACTCTCATCAGAACCGGCCCTCTCTATCGTTAAGCCGTTACCTGATTTGATAAAAGTTGGCTCGACATCTTTGTCGTGTTGCCTAAATAAAGAAGTAATAGAGATATTAAGCGCATGACATATTAACTGAATTGTTTTAAGAGAAGCGCTGATCTGACCATTCTCAATTTTTGAGAGCATGCTTGCTGAGAGAAGGGATTGTTTTGATAATTGCTGCAGTGTTACGCCAGCATTCTTTCTGGCAATTCTTACCTGCTTGCCAATTGAAGCCTCTAGCTGCTTATCACTCCCAAAACTTGGAAGATTTTTATTAATAATCGAGACGCCCTTCTCTTTGGGTGTTGATTGCTTAGAAGATGACACGATAGAATAATTTACTTAGAATAAAAAAAATTATACTACAAGGAAAATTTACAATTCAAGAAATTGTTAAAAAGACTACTGATCAACTATTACGACCTTGATCTTCTGCTTCTTCTCTGCTTGGTCGGCTTAGAATCGTCGCCTTGAAAGATAGACTTTGATCCTTCTGACATCACTCCAATCTTTTGTTCAATTTCTTCTAGGGTTGGCGGCGATGAAACAATGTGATGATCCATTGCTTTTCTCATGGCTCTGACATGATCAAAACTTGTGCCGCAGCATCCACCGATAATCTTGGCGCCAGAGTTCATTGCAATCCGAACATACTCGGACATCAATTCTTCGGTTCCTGAATAGGTGATGTTTCCATCAACGAATTCTGGAATGCCGCAGTTTGCTTTAGAAATCACAACGGTATCAGGCTCAACGTTTTTTGAAATATCGTTGATTGTTGCAAGCAAATCTGGAGCCCCAATTCCGCAGTTGGCACCGAACCCATTCAAATGAAGGTCTTTGGATCTCTTGGCAAGATTCGATGGGGTAACCCCCATCATCGTTTTACCTGCAGTATCAAAGCTCATTGTTGCGCAGACTGGAAGCCCAATATCCTTGACCGCCTCCATGGCGGCCTCTAGCTCCTCCATCGCGTACATTGTCTCAAGCCACAATACATCGACGCCTCCCTCTGCAAGGCCCTCTGCTTGAGCTTTAAATGCATCCGTTGCTTCTTTTGGTGTCATCAGCCCGTGTGGCTCAATCATTTCACCTGTTGGTCCCATAGAGCCGGCAACAACTACCAAACGGTCTGCCTGATCGGCAACCTCTCTAGCAATAATTCCGGCTGCCTTATTGAGCTCAAAGACTCTCTTTTCAAGATTGTGTAATTTGAGTCTAAATGAAGTGCCACCAAAACTATTGGTCAGAAACAAATCAGAACCAGCATCAACAAAGCCCTGATGTAAAGATCTTATTCGGTCCTTGTGATCGATATTCCATGGCTCAGGAGGGTCTCCCGTTTCAAGCCCCATCCCGAACAAGTTGGTTCCAGTCGCGCCATCAGCTAGAATATGACTTTTTTCTTGGAGGATTTTAAAAAAATTATTCATGGAAGAAATTTAACTCAAAAAATTGAGTGAAATTTTACTCACTATTAATGACCTTAAAAATTTAAATCTATATTTAAAAAAATATTACAAAAAATAATACATTTGATGATTGTTTTCTATGAAACTACTTTTAATTAGAAAATAATTCAAAACGCCCAATTTAAAACTTCTATCCATTTCAAAAATTACCACACTATTTGTAATGCAAATTTTTAAATAATTCATTAATGATAGCAACTAATCTCTATATAATTTGACATTAAAAAATAAACTCACAAATTGTGAATATTTTATTAAACCAGAAAATGCAAAATTGCATGCCAATACTCAGCTATATTGGTGAATTATTTCTGTATCAAAGAATTAAAAATCATCACAACTCCCTTCCCTTAAAACATAGGAATAATGAACGAAAATTCTAACTCACATGAGGATGTGATCAGTCGCTTTATAAGTTATGGCGAATCTAATTTTGAATCCAATGTAACTCAAGCTAGACCTACTCAGAGTGCTGCTCAGCTTGGCGTTTTGAGATTGATTTATGCTTTTCGTTTCTCGGGTCATTTGAGAGCTAAGCTAGACCCGCTTCAAAGACCAAGACATCACTCGACTCCACCCTTCACACTTGAAGAGTTTGGTCTGAGTGAGTCAGACCTAGATAAAACTTTCGACATGGGTTCTTATTTGGGACCGAACTGCAATACACTTAGGGAGCTTTTTGACTCACTCAACAAAACGTATTGCAGCAGTCTAGGCGTTGAGTACATGCACATTCCAAACCTCGAAGAGAGAAAGTGGATTCAGACCAAGATTGAAACGATGTCAATGGAGACTGAAAGCACTCCAGAGTACAAAAAATGGCTTCTTCAAAGGATAACTGCTGCTGAAGTGTTTGAGAAATTCCTTCACAATAAATATGTTGGCCAAAAAAGATTCTCTCTTGAGGGAAGTGATACCTTGATTCCACTGCTGAACGTTTTAATTGAGCATTCGGGTGAGCATGCAATGAAGAGAATTTGTCTAGGGATGGCTCATAGAGGTCGCCTTAATGTGCTCATTAATATTATGGGCAAAAGAGCTGAAAATTTATTTAAGGAGTTTGCTGGAGATCTTGGCCTGAGTAAAAAACAAACTGGAGATGTTAAATATCACCAGGGCTTTTCTTCAGATATTAAAACCTCCAAAGACGATGTTCACATAGCCTTAATGTTTAACCCCTCTCACCTCGAGTTAGTCAACCCAGTGATTGAAGGCTATGCTCGCTACCATCAAGATAAAAATGAGGAGTCAGAGCGCCAGCAAATTCTTCCAGTACTGATTCATGGTGACGCGGCTTTTTCAGGACAAGGTGTAGTCATGGAGACGCTTAATATGTCCCAATCTAGGGGCTATAGAACCCAAGGAACACTTCACATCATCATCAACAACCAGATTGGATTTACTACCTCTAAACAGAATGACGCTAGGTCAACGGACTACTGCACAGATGTTGTTAAGATGATTAATGCTCCTGTATTTCATGTTAACGCTGAAGATCCTGAAATGGTGAGCTATATTACCAAGCTCGCGCTTGATTATCGCATGCGCTATAAGAAAGATGTTGTAATTGATTTGATGTGCTATCGTAGACATGGTCATAATGAGGCTGATGAACCCGCTGTGACTCAGCCACTGATGTATGAAGCCATTCGAAACATGCCAACCACTAGAGTTAATTATGCATCTACTCTAATGCAACAAGGCATCATTTCCCAAGATGAAGTTGATGCTATGGTCAAAGAATACCGAGATGAGCTTAAAAGCGGAAAAAGAGTTGCCTATAACATTCTAGAGACAAAAAATAAAAGAGCTTTAGAAATGCTTTGGGAGGATTATTTTGATACTACTTGGCATGAGCCCTATGAGTCATCTATTTCTAAAAAGCATATCAAGGATTTAAACAAAAAACTCCAACAAATACCTGATGGGTTTGTGATCCATCCCCGCGTTAAAAAAATAATGGAAGACAGGCAAAAAATGGCAGAAGGTAAAATTAATGCCGACTGGGGATTTGCAGAAACATTGGCTTATGCTAGTCTTACAGAAAATGGGGTTCCGATAAGACTAACAGGACAAGATTGCGGTAGAGGGACATTCTTTCATAGGAACGCTGTCCTTCATAACCAAGTTGCAAATGAAGATTACACGCCTCTTCAACACATTGGTGAAAAACAAGGGCGAGTCCAAATATTTGATTCGATATTGTCCGAAGAGGCAGCGCTTGGATTTGAATACGGCTATGCCACAGCTAACCCCGAATCGCTTGTGATTTGGGAAGCTCAGTTTGGTGACTTTGTTAACGGTGCTCAGGCGATCATTGACCAGTTTATCTCTTCAGCTGAGGCTAAATGGGGAAGACTTTCAAACCTCGTTATGCTTTTGCCTCATGGTCTTGAAGGTCAAGGACCAGAACACTCTTCGGGAAGGCTTGAACGCTTTCTTCAACTCTGTGCTAGTCACAACATGCAGGTCTGTGTTCCATCAACAGCAGCGCAGATATTTCATTTATTAAGAAGGCAGATTTTAAGGAAATTTAGAGCGCCTCTCATAATCATGACGCCAAAAAGCTTACTGAGAAATCCGCTAGCCTCTTCACCTCTATTTCGGTTTACAGATGAAAAATTTAAAGTTGTGATTGAAGAGCGTTATGACAATATTAAACCTAAAAAGGTTGATAGAGTGGTGCTTTGTAGTGGAAAGGTTTTCTATGAACTACTGACTCGCCGTCAAGATGACCAAATTAATAATGTAACAATTCTTCGAGTTGAACAGCTTTATCCATTCCCTCACGATGCACTGAGCTCGGAAATCAAGAATTTTCCAAATGCGAAAGATATTGTTTGGTGCCAAGAAGAGCCAATCAACCAAGGCGCATGGTACACGTCAAGACACAACTTCATGCAAAATATCTCTAAAGGACAAACTCTTCATGTTGTTGCGCGCGATCTTTATGCCGCGCCTGCAGAAGGCAGCGTTAGAATGCATAACGTTAATCAGAGTCATATTATTGAAAAAGCTTTAGGTATTCAGCCTATAGATACAGCTAGGAGCATTAAAAAATGAAAGAAATAAAAGTACCTGTCCTTCCTGAGTCGATTAATGAGGCAACTGTAGCCTCATGGCATAAGAAACCGGGTGACTATATTGAGCTTGACGATGTCATTGTTGAAATTGAAACTGATAAAGTTGTTTTAGAGGTTCCTGCAGAAGAGTCTGGTGTTCTAACTGAAATTTCAGCTGAAGAAGGAGAAACCGTAACTGAGCAGCAGGTCCTTGGCCTGATGGATGATGTAGCAAGCTCGGAAGATAATAAATCTAGTGAGAATCAAGAAGAGGCTCCAGCACAAGATGAAAAAACTGAAAGCTCAGACGCTAAGAATGAGCCTGATGAAATTCACAAGGCAGAGCCAAAAACTCATGAAGAGACTCAAGAGAGACCTCAAGTGAGCTCTCAGCCAGCTCCAGAGAATTCTACACCTAGGCCCTCTGGCAATCGAATGGAAGAGAGAGTTCCGATGACTCGTATTCGAAAGACTATTGCCAATAAGCTTCACTCAGCAACTCAAAATACAGCTATGCTGACCACCTTTAATGAGGTTGATATGAGCGAGATACTCTCAATGAGAGCGAGTTATAAAGAAGCTTTTGAAAAGAAGTATTCAGTCAAGCTGGGTTTTATGTCGTTCTTTGTTAAGGCGGCTGTAGAATCGCTCAAAAAGTTTCCAACGGTCAATGCCTATATTGATGGCGAAGACATTGTTTATCATGCATACTGTGACGTTTCTGTTGCAGTTTCTTCAGACAGAGGCCTGGTTGTTCCAGTTCTTCGTGATGCTCATAAAATGGGGATGCACGACATCGAGAAAGGAATTGTTGACTTTGCAGTCAGAGCTCAAGATGGAACGCTGGGTATTGAAGAGATGAGCGGCGGAACTTTTACTATATCTAACGGTGGCGTTTTTGGATCATTAATGTCAACACCCATCTTAAATTCGCCGCAAAGCGCGATTCTTGGAATGCATAAAACTCAAGAGCGTCCTGTTGTTGTTGACGGTGAAATCGTTATTCGACCGATGATGTATCTTGCTTTATCTTATGACCATAGAATTATCGATGGCAAAGAAGCCGTTCAATTCTTAATCTCGATTAAGGAGGCTTTAGAGGATCCTGCAAGACTGTTGCTAAAAGTTTAATCGCGCAATATAATTCCCTCAATATTCAATATTAGGGGTTTTGAGTGAGCCGTTTAAAAACAGAGTACGAAAAGAATGGTTTTTATTCACCAATCTCTGTTCTTGATCAATCTCTCGCTCATGAGTATCGAGCCATCCTAGAGAGAGTTGAATCCAAGTTTGAGCTTCTAAATTATCGCTATAAGATTCACACCGCTCTTGATTTTGCATACCAAATAGCAACGAATGAAAAGCTCTTAGATGAGGTTGAGACCTTAATTGGGCCCAATATACTGCTTTATAACACGTCATTTGTTATCAAGGAGCCGCACTCAAAAACTCATATCAGCTGGCACCAAGATTTAACTTACTGGGGCTTTAATGATGATAAACAGGTTGCTGCCTGGGTTGCTCTATCAGATGCGACTGAAGAGAGCGGGTGCATGCATATGATTCCAGGTAGTCACAAAAATGGGAGGGTTAATCACAAGACAACTAAAGATCAGAACAACCTTCTTCATCATGGACAGACCATTGAAAATGTCTCTGAAATTGATGCGGTTAGTGTCCCTCTTAAGGCAGGTGAGGCATCTCTTCATCATGGCTGGACGATGCACACTTCCTATCCGAATCTAAGCAATGATCGAAGAATAGGGCTGACCATTAACTATATTTCCACCGATATGTATCAAACTCAAACAGATAACGACTCAGCTATGCTGGTCAGAGGTGTTGATCAATTTAATCATTTTGAGATGGACCAACCTCCTACTCAAGAGTTTGATGAAGTCGCCTGGATTAAGTTACAACAAAAAGAAGCGCTGATTCATGAAACTTATAACAAAATGAAAAAATAACAATACAAGTACTGAATAAAAAAGGGCGGTATTTTCATACCGCCCTTTTCGTTTTATTGCATTTTACAGTTTGTTACTTATAGTGATCTTGCTCGTCATTGTTACCTTTGACTAGAACTCCAATCAACATAATTGTAGCTATCACTGTCCACCATCCAGGCGCGGATGAGCCTGAACCGATGTACATGCCCATGTCAATCCAACCATCGGCATTGTATAACTCTGTAAAAGATTCTGCAAAATATCCCATATTATTTCTCCTTTTTAAGAATCAGATTCAGCACTAACCATTGACTCAGGATAAGCCTGAGCAGGCACCTTGACAGCGTCAAGACCTTTCTCTTGGACTGCATCTGGGATACGCAACATTCCAGCTTTGTCAACTATCCATGATACAACGTATCCTGGAACAAAACCAAGCAAGAACATTACAACTGCACCAACGAGTTGTCCAAAGAAGCTAATTGCAACTGTATCCTCTGGAGCAAAAGCGCCAAGTCCTGGAACACCAGAACCCAAGATACCAAGAACAAGTAGACCGAATAGACCAATCGTTCCGTGAACCGTTACTGCGCCTACCGCATCGTCAATACCAAGGCCTTCTAACCAATCAGCACAAGGCTTCAAGATCATACCTGCGACCAAAGAAACAGCGATGACTGTAGAACCAAAGTAAACATCAAGACCTGAAGCTACCGAAATAATACCTGCAAGACAGCCAGACATCATCCAGAAAGGGTCTCTAGTAATCACCCAAGAACCAATAATACCGCCAGCAGCAGCCAGAGGAATATTGAATGCAAGAGCTGAAAGCGTCATTGGAGTACCGTAGATTGTTGTACCTTTGTCAGCATACCAACTCCATCCCTCACCAGGTAAGATGATACATGCCATAAGGAAACCGAAGAATCCAACAATAATTAGCATCAAGCCAGTTACAGTTAGCGGCATGTTATGACCAGCAAGGTGGTTTGCAGAGCCATCAGCATTAAATTTACCCACACGAGGTCCTAGGTTCATTAGAACACCTAGCGCAAAGAAACCAGCTACAGCGTGTACAAGACCAGCAGCACCAAAGTCGTGATATCCAAACTTTGTAACTAACCAACCATCAGCGTGCCATCCCCAAGCAGCAGCAATACCCCAAGCAGCAGTACCTAGAACAATCGCACAGATTACAAAACCTACAGTTTGTATTCTCTCGATTAAAGCACCAGAACAAATCGATGCAGTGGTTGCGGCGAATAGAGCAAAAGCACCCCAGAATACACCTGAAGCGTTGTCAGCCATATTTGGTCCCATGTATTGGGCAGAATCACCCCATGCCCATGCGATTGCATTTGCATATTCTAGACCTGATATTTCCATGTAGCCAGCGCCAGCGCTGAAGTCTAATGGCCAGGTTGGAAGGGCCCAGTAGAACCACCAACCAAACAGGTACCACGCAGCAATTGTAAACGCGAACGCGAGTAAGTTTTTCATACCCGATGACAGAACGTTCTTCACGCGAGTAGCACCCATCTCATAGAGAAGGAAGCCAGCATGAATGAGAACCATCAAGGGGATCGTAACATAATAGTACATCTCAGCAAACATGGTGTTTGTGACCTGAGCAGCACTCTTAATAGCGGCCACTTCAGCCGTTAAAGCTAATATTTGATCTTCCAAAACATTATCTCCTTTATTAGTTTAAAAGAATCTCTCTCCGTTTTTTACCTGCAGGAAATTTTATATCCCTACAGGTAACGAGTATATAGAAAGAGAGGCACTAAATCTAGAAAAATTATCTTTAAATGAGTCAAAAAATAGAAACTTTCTAAAGATATATATGAAATAACAAATACTTATCAGCTAGATAAAAATCTATTTTTTTTATCACTAAAGTTCAATGAGAACTTCATTTGGTTGATGTTTTTTTAACTGCCGTATTTTTTAACAATATTGATCACTTGATCTTTGAATTTTTCTTCGTAATGCTCTGCAAATTCATCTATCGTGGTTAAAGAGCTTGCATCAGACATTCTATCTGTATAAATGAGCCCATCAAGGTGATCAAGCTCATGTTGAAAGGTTCCAGCGCTTATCCCTTTTGAAATAAAACTAACCTCTTGACCGTCTCTATCAAAGCCTTCAATTAAAATTTCAGGGCAGCGGTCAACTTGACCCCTCATATTTGGAACCGATAAACACCCTTCATACACATGGATTCTCTCTTCAGTTAAAAAGGTAACTTTTGGATTAATTAAAACCGTTAAGGGAATATCTGGCTTGTATGGGTATCGAGGATTTTTGTTGACCTCTATAATGCATATTCTGAGCGGAACAGCGATTTGAGTGGCAGCAAGCCCCGCCCCATTAGCATTCCTCATTGTTTCAATAAGATCATCAATCAGACTTTGAATCTCATCGGATTGAATCTGGTTGACATCGACAGAATCAGCAATCTGACGAAGAGCTGGGTTACCGATTTGCACTATTTTTCTGATCACTGATGTAACTTCCTTAATTGTTTCAAATGAAATTTACAATAAGAATCAGCAGAAGCAACAAGCTCGCAACCCAAAATAGTTGATAAGCCTTGCTCATAATGCCGCGAATATCTCTGAGCTCTTTTATAATTTTGTCAACTTGTTCATCATTCATATTGAAGTCCTCTTACATTATTAAATTTAATAGGGGCAATTTTTACAACCGTTACTGCAGCACTCACCCTGTTTGACGAGGTACCACTTGCTGAACACATAAAGCCCATTTTCAATAGTATAGTCTACGTTTTTGATGAGTTTAGTTTGAGCACGATATGGCTCAACAAATTTCTGAAAATCCTCCATACCTTTGTCCTCAACTAGGAAATCAATTCGATTATTGATAGCTTCACCAAGGCAGGATGGACAAAAGCAATCTTGCTCTGAGGTTGGAGACATTACTGGAGGGAAGATCATGCACCAGCAGTTACCAGTCCCAGCGCCGCATCCAAATTCTTGATTACATTGAGAGCAATTTTTAGCAGTCATATTCAGTCGAGACTAAATTTTCATCACTATTTTAGAGCAATAAAATAGCAATGCACATGCAATCAAATATATTTATTGAAAGACTAATTCACACCAGTTCTTAAATAAAGTATGTGATGCCCTCTTGTTCTCCATTAAATTATTTTCAAACTCTCGCTCAAAAGTATCCACACCTTCTTTACCAAGCAGATCCTCAAGCGCTGATGGAATTCCAGGGATTTGCATCCAGCCTTCAAGAGTATGGCTACAAGCTTCTGGATGAAATTGACACGAAAATGCATTTTTTGAGATTTGCATGACATGGTTCACACATCGATCTGATGAGGCCAGTATTATTGCCCCTTTAGGCGGACGAGTCACCTCAACTAAATGAACATTAACCCACTTATCTGAGACTTTAAAATCTCTTAAAAAAGGATGATTTAATCCTTCCTTAGTAGGCTTGATTTCAAACAAACCAACCTCATGATTTTCAGTTCTCTCAGCTCTGCCACCCAAAGCCTCAGCAACAAGTTGATGACCCAGACATATGCCAAGAAAAGGTATCTTTAAATCTTGAATCGCTTCTCGAATTGCATTTTTTTCATCGATAAGCCAAGGATATTTATCCTTCTCCCAGACATTCATGGAGCCGCCCATGACCCAGAGACCATCATAGTTTTTTAGGTCTGGAATTTGCTCGCCAGCATGAAGATCAATCTCATGAAATGAAATATTCTGACTCTCGGCAAAATCCCTAAAAATGCCTGGATTTTGTGAAGTCATGTGTTTAAAAACAAGGATATTCTTTTTCAAATTGAATAATCTAAAATCTAAAAATGACTATTGTAAATTATGAAAAGAGAAGTCAATGGTTAATATTTTGTTTTACAGATTTAAATAAATTCAATTTAGAAGTTGAACTGATAGGATAATTCCGCATTCTCCGATGAACTCGCTGAGTCTATGTTATAACCTAACTTTAGGTCTTTAAATCTGAGTCCAATATAGCTTGATTTCGCAATAGCACTGTCTTGCATATGATTTAGATTGGATGTCAATATATGCTTTAAAGAAACGCCAAAATTTTGATCAAAGTCTTTTCGGTAATTAAGTCCATAAGACACTTCTCTTCCAAAAGGCTGAAGTTTAATGCCTTTAGTTCTATAGGATATGGTCCCATCAGACTCGGCTAAATTAGAAATTCTTATGGACATTTCACCATCCTCTATTCTATTTGGTTGGCTAATTGAGAGTGAAAATTGGTCATCGCCTAAAATATTTTTTTGAGTTGCGATCAGAGCAATACTTGTAGACTTAACGTCGCTTGCAGATTCAATAAAACTGGACTCTGGTTTAGACATATTTGTTCTAGCAATTGTTGCTAAACCAGTTAAGGTCAAGTTGTCATTAATATGACCCTGCGCTTTTAAAGCGCTAAAAACAGTGCTTGATTTTGCTCCAAGTGTTGAAAAGGCGTCGCTACCTACGAGTCCTAGTAAATTATCTTTCTCTCTAGTATAGCCTGACATTAGAGTGATACTTGCATCCGAAGAATAATCATACTCCAAGGAGGCAACTATGGATTGACCTGACTCAATTAAACTATCTGCATCATAATTGTGTCTAATTGGGTTTGAGGTTCCAATCATGAAACGAGAATTTTCTAGCTCGTAACTTGCACTAACACCGAGACTACCTTTTTTTGATTCGAGATATGGAGTTTCAAAGTTTGATAAGGCAAACGCCGGGTCTGAGTTTGACCCATAGAAACTCTGAACCGGAAGTGAACTATTGCCAAGCGTTAGAGTTGTCTCAAGTTTATTATTCTGAAACAAGGAAGAGTTAGTTTGACTTATATCAAGTAAGTTATTTTTTTTATTCGTAATAGGTGTGTCAAGCAGCAACAGTTCTGAAGATAAATTGATTTTTGAATCCTTACTATTGAAAAGATTAACTCTTGAAGACAAGTCATATTTAAAGCCTCCGTTCAATGCATCATAGGCATAACCAACCTCACCAACCAATCCTTGTGAAATTGTATTCCCGAATGAAGGTGTTGTGGTGATGTAGGACGAAGATAGCGACTGACTCTCACTGGATTGAATTGAATTTCCAGTATAGAGTGACATGGCTGGATTCGCATTTGAAGTAATTGGCTTTAATGCAGCATAAAAATCGGGGACGCCGTGACCCCAAGTTGAGTGATAACCATGTTTAATGCCGTTTCCGTGAGTTGTAAAAGTTGTGTTACCTTCAGGTGTAAACCAACTATTATTGGCTGATGCAAGAACCCTGTCAGTTAATTGCTCAGGAGTATGATTTGGGAAGGCTTGTGACAGAAGAGCAATTCCACCTGAAATCATTGGTGCTGTTAGAGATGAACCCGATTTTTGAGTAGGGTAAACACTTGTTCCGTCATTAATATAACCACCAACATTGAGTTGCCAACCATCAGCAACAACACAGTACTCTTTGGCTGAACCACATTTGTTGCCTTTTAGAGTGAATTCAGATTCACTCGCATTACTAATATCATTACCTGTAAAGTCAACCATACCGACAGTAAGCCAAGCTTCAGATAGCTGGGAATATAACTCTGGAAGAGCAGCAACCGCACTGACATCAGATTCACCACTATAGTTTCCTGAAGAGAATACAATTACTCCGTTGTTTTGAAAGTTATCTAGTGCTGTTATGTATGACTGAGTTGCTGTAATTGCATCAGAACTAGAAGAGCCTTCCATTAATGCTGCAAACCCTTGGTTATTGGATAAACTGTTATCTGATATATAGGTCTTAAGCTCAGTTATGTTCCAATTTGCGTTTGCATTTGAGTCTGTACTATCTCCCATCCCCCAACTGTTATTTGAAGCGACTGCTTCATAACCCCTAGCTAGATCGAGGTCAGCAGCAAAATCATCTGTCTTATAGGTTCCACTCGTATTGGGAATACTTGAAAGTATTAAATCAGCGTCAGGAGCAACACCACTTAATAGGTTTTCTCCAGATGTGTCTCCAGTCCCAGTGCCGTCTCCAGCCGCCATTGAGGCAACTGCCTGACAGTGGTAGTCGTCTGAATCTGCTGCGCCAAATGTACTTTCACCTGACCCTCCATCATCTAAATTATGAATCGTTTTGTTGAGATAAACTTTGTGATCATCGTCACAATTAAAGTCTGCGATGTGAATGAATTGGCCTATTCCTGTCAAATTATTAGTGCCATCTGAAAATGACTGCGCCTTATGAATATTCATTTGCTCATATGGATGAACGCTGCTGGCGCTTCCTGAATAGTCGACATTGGTCCACTGAGTTTCTGATTTAATTGAGTTTTGAGAGGATGAACTACCTTCAGTAAATGAAGTGCTTTTAGCTAGAGCATAGTCAGCAGTTGAAGAACTAGATACAACACTTGAACTAGAACCTCCACCTCTACCTCCGATACAACCAATTAAAGATAGAGACATTACTACAATAATCAGATTTTTAAGATTCACTTATCAGCCAATTAAAGTTTGGTTCAAATATACCTTATTAGAGTAATATCTTCATAATATTATTAAATCTAACGAAATACAGATTTTCATGAAAAGACATTGAAAATGAGAGGTCTAAAACATATATTATTGTGATACATTATTTTGGAGTTAGTAACAATGGCATTAAGAGCAATCGAGGCAATACTTCCACCAGACAATCTACATTTTGTTGGGGATGGATTTAGGGTTTATGGAATTCTAGGAAGAAAAGAGCCGCTAACCATGAAGCGAATGAGTCCATTTCTTTTATTGGATTACGCTCCAGTTCACTACTTTCCACCAAACAATGGCACTCCAAGAGGTGTTGGCTCTCACCCTCATAGAGGCATCGAAACAGTCACCATTGCCTACAAAGGAAAAGTTGAGCATAACGATAGCACAGGTGCTGGTGGTGTTATTGAAGAAGGAGGTGTTCAATGGATGACCTCTGGAAAAGGCATACTTCATAAAGAGTATCACGAAAAAAATTTCAGTAAGAAAGGTGGTGAGATGCAAATGGTTCAGCTTTGGGTTAATCTGCCTGCTAAAGACAAAATGACTGAGCCAAAATACCAAAACATTGAAAATAAGGATTTAGCTAAAGTAGACCTTGGAGATGATATTGGATCGATCGATATTATTGCTGGAGAATTCGAAAATAACAAAGGCCCTGCCTCTTCTTTCACCCCATTAAGCCTATTTAATTTGAAGCTCAATAAGGGCAAAGGAACTAGCCTGAGTTTCAATGAAAGTCATAATACTGGCCTTCTAATTATCAAGGGTAACGTTACCATCAACAATAAAGAGAGAGCCCCTACAAACCACTTTGTGCTTTTTGAAAACAAAGGCAAAGAGTTTACAATTAAGGCCGAAGATGATGCCGAAATACTGATCCTAAGTGGTGAGCCTATTGATGAACCGATTGCCTCCTATGGCCCATTTGTAATGAATACAAATGACGAGATTAGGCAGACCATTGAAGACTTTAATAATGGTAAATTTGGTTACCTAGATTAACTTTTCAAGTTATTTTCTACAGAGGCTTCAAGCTTTGGATACCTGATGCCTAAGGTAACTCCCCGCGCTATTGAAAAAATAATGAGTGAGGCCCACAATCCATGGTTTTCATATTTCGGTAATAGTAATGCAAGCATTAACAAATAGACGCAGAATGAAATAAACATCATATTTCGCATATCAGCGGTTCTAGTAGCGCCAATAAAAATACCATCAAGCATCCATGCAGCTGCGCCGACTAAAGGCGCTAATACCATCCAAGGCAAGTATTCACGACTAACTATCCTTACATCAGGAGCGGTGGTCATGAGATCAATAATATTGCTTCCAAATACTGCAAAAATAATTGACATTAAAACAACTGAACCAAAGCCCCATTGACTTGTCATAATGGCAGACTTTCGAAACATTAATCTGTTTCTAGCTCCAAGCGCCTGACCCACGAGTGCCTCAGCTGCAAAAGCAAAACCATCCATAGCATAAGCTGTTATATTTAAAAACTGAATAAGTACCTGATTCGCTGCTAAAGTTGCATCATCGAAACTCGAACCTAGAAATAAAAAGCTGACAAAGGCGATCTCTAGAAGAACTGATCGAATCAGAATATCGCTATTAACTCTGGCCATATTAACCAGTCTAACTCTGTCAAATATTTGATCCCATTTTTTCCAGTAACCATCTCTGAAGCCATCTCTAGCAAGCCATAATCCAAACAATAGTCCAATCCACTCTGCAACAATTGTTGCAAATGCCACACCCTCTACTCCCCATCCAAGTTCAAGAACAAATACAAAATCCAAAATTATGTTGATGGTATTTACAAGCAACATAAGAAGTAATACAGCTCGCGTCTTCTCTTGAGCAATAAGCCAACCCGTAATTCCAAAGATAGCGATTGCAGCAGGAGCACTATAGACCCTTATCTTTAAATAGTCTTGAGCTAATGACTCCACCTCAAAGGATGCTGGCGCTATACCAAGAGCAGCGCTAAATAAAGGAATTTGGGTAATAATTAGTACTAATCCAGCAGTAAGTCCAATCAGGATTCCTCTAATTAAAAGAGCAGAGGTTTCTGACTTATCATTTGAACCAATTGCTTGCGCAGTCAGACCAGTAGTTCCCATTCTCAAGAAACCAAAGAGCCAATAAATGGCTGAAATAATTATAGCGCCAATGCCAACTGCTCCAATTGGAGCAGCAAGTCCCATCTGCCCAACAACCGCAGTGTCCACAGCTCCCAAAATTGGAATGGTCGCATTAGCTAGAACAATTGGAATCGCTACGCTAAGAACTCTTTTATGAGTAAGCAGTGTTGAACTGAGATTCATATGAAATTAATCTAGATTTAACTAGAAAGGATACGATTGAATAGTTTGAATCGCCAATACAGAATAAATGCCAAAATGGCATAGAGTAACTTTGCAAAAGTATATACACCTGGAAAACTTACTAGCTTAGAAAGCCAGCCGTAGCCCTTTGTATTGCTCCATACATAAATGAAAGCATCTACTCCCTTGATTTCACTTCCATCGGGAAACTCTACATATAGAGCTTTAAGGTATTTATCACCCATTTGACTACAGTTTTCATATTGAAGCTGAGATCGTTTTTTGTAGTGTTTAATTTCGAAGTTACAAATACTGCACTCTTCGTTAAATAAAACCTTGCCTTCTGACTCATTTTTCATAGTGCCATATTATATCTTATTGAGTATCAAACTAATAAAATTGGATCATTTGAAAAATAAATCATTTTGAACTATAATTAACAGCTTTCTATTTTCATTATTTTTCATGGATTTTCATAGCCAAAAAGACCTCTTTAATACCCATAGGCATCAAGCAATTCGAAACCTATTTATTGAAAAAAGAAAACTATTAGGTCTATCTCAAAATCAACTCGCAGCTGGAATGCAAACCGATGTGTCAAATATTGTTCTTATGGAAAATAAATCGGGGAGCATGTCATTTTCTGACATTCAACTATTTAGTGATGCTCTGAAAGTTTCAATAAAAGAGCTTGAAAATCTATTGAAATAAAAATCTAACGGCAAAAGACTTGCCTACATTCTACTTAAATACCAGTCATCGAATTAATATGGTGTATTAAGGTATAGTTTCATTATTAAATAACTATGATATTCAATTGATATACACATTAAACAACCTCAAGATAGTTAATATTTTTAAATCGCAAAGTAATCAAACTAGAGCAAGTATTCTAAAACTTTTATCTATTGTTCTTTTTGCATTTATGGTGGTTTTCATCAGAAAAGCTTCCGAAGACATTCATGTACTTGAAGTTGTATTTTTTCGAAACCTTCTTGCATTCATTGTGATGCTGCCAATATTAAAATCCGCAGGTCTCGCTGCAATTAAAATGAAAAACACTAAGTTGTTTTTTATGAGAGCCTTTATTGGAGCTATTGGTATGATCGCTGGATTTGCATGCTTAACTCTAATCCCACTTGCTCAGGCCATTGCAATTAGCTTCTCACAGCCACTATTTATAACGATTGGAGCTGCTATTTTTTTAGGTGAAATCATTAAAGCCAGAAGAATTGCAGCCATTATAGTTGGAATTTTTGGAATGCTAATCATTGTCCAGCCTGGATTTACTAGCTTCTCATTTGGAATAATGCTCTCTATTGTTGCGGCTGTATCGCTATCAATTAACGCTCTAATTGTCAAAAAGCTTACTCTTACTGACACTCCTGAGGCAATTATTATGTGGATGGTGATTATGCTTATTCCAATTACTTTTGTGCCTGCTATTACAGTTTGGCAGTGGCCCAGTTTTGAGACTTGGCTTTACCTATGGGGCATTGCAATTTTAGCTACACTAGCCCACTTTTCATGGACAAAAGCCTACTCGATGGCTGAAATTTCTAGCCTAGAGCCAATTGGATTCATAAAACTACCCATAATAGCGCTTTTGGGATGGCTGATTTTTTCTGAAATTCCTGGAACTTCGACATGGATTGGAGGATTAATAATATTTATTTCAACAATTTATATCAGCCATCGTGAGACAAAAGCCGCTAATTCATTAAAACCAAATGATGGAGCTAAAGAACCTAGACTATAACTTACTTTATGGTATAAGATGGCTCTATTAGGGTGTTAAATAACGAAACATGATTTATAAAGGAAGTTGTCATTGTGAGGCGGTAGCTTTTGAAGTAGAAGCTGATAAAAAAGTTGCTGCTATATCCTGTAATTGTAGTATTTGCACTAAAGCAGGGATTTTGCATCTGATTGTACCTAGATCAAAGTTTAATCTCATTAAGGGAAAAAACAATTTATCAACCTATACATTTGACACGGGCGAAGCTAAACATCTATTTTGTAAAACTTGTGGCATAAAATCATTCTATATTCCCAGAACAAACCCGGATGGTATTAGTGTCAACCCCTCTTGTCTTGATCCTCAACCTAAAGAGATGACAATTGAAAAATTTGATGGACAGAATTGGGAGATAAACGCACATACCCTTGAACATTTAAGTAAATAATTTGGAAGGTAAATATATAGTTTATTTGAATAGAGAAATTAATCTTTTACTTCAGAGTGCTGCTCTGAGACAAGTCAAAATGGATTACCGCCATTAAATGAAAAGGAAAAAATATGAAAAGAATGCACATACATCTATCAGTCAGTGACCTAGATAGCAATATAAAGTTTTATACCACTATGTTTGGAATTGAACCTACCATTCTAGAAAGTGATTATGCTAAATGGCGATTAGAAAACCCCTCAGTTAACTTTGCCATCTCAAACAAGGGTCGTGAAAACGGTTTGAATCACCTTGGGCTAGAACTGGATTCAGATGAAGAACTAAACAAGGTTCACAAAAGAATAGAGGAAAACAACATTGAGTCGCTTGAGGAAAAAGGGGCACATTGCTGCTACTCTGAGTCTGACAAGTATTGGGTACTTGACCCACAGGGTATTCCTTGGGAGAACTTCCATTCATTGAGAGAAATACCCATTTATGGAAACGATTCAAGCAAAGATGCAGTTGAGTCAATCAATAGCTGTGGTATTAATGCTGGCGTGGAAAAATCCCAAGCTAATTGCTGCTAGTCAACTTGGCTGTTAATAAAAAGATGTTTACTTTAAAAGTGTATTTTGTGATAACCCATATGTACTATTAAACGGAATTATTGCACTTCCCAATGCGCGAGCTTGTTTTCCGACCGAACCGCTCTCAATGACTGCTGGCTCGGTAGCCTCCCAATGAAAGTTTTCAAGTAAATTCTTTAGCTTGCTGTTTATTTCTGCAATTAAAGTTTTGTTTAAATGAGCATCAATCAAAACTAAATCTGTTCCAATAACCGAGTTTACAGAAACTATAGACCACTTTATACCTTCCAGAGCATGCTCTAACCATGAGTCAAACATGAGACGCACCGCCGGTGGTAATTTCTTTTCAGTAGTTAAAAGTTTCGGATCGAATCCAGTTTTTTTCAAATCCTGCTCTAGGGAATTTAATGAAGCCACGCCAATTAATTGTCGATGACCGCCAGAAGTATGAATAGGAATAGTTCCAATAGATGATGCATTTAACTGATCAGTATTAAATAACTGTCCATTTAGGACTATAGCGCCTCCTACAAAAGTACCTAAATATATATACAGAAAGTCAGTATGTTTATTTGGATTACCCAAAAACAGCTCTGAAAGACATGCTGCATAGACATCATTCATTCTGATTACTTCATATTGCGGGGCAAGGTTCTTAATTTCATCAATAATATTCACATCATCCCACTGGCTTAGAATGTTACTATCTACTCCAAAAACCTCACCCCATTTACTGATTTTATCTGGCTGTGCAAGCCCAATTCCCGCAAGTCTTTGTTGTTGATCAGAAGACAAATATTGAAATATTTTTTTGAGTGATTGAGTGATTTTTTTAAGCACAATTTGCACATCAGGATACTCATATCTAAGCGAATATTGTTTGAGGATTTTGCATTTAAAATCTATTAATGATATATCTAATTGATGTCTTCCTATACTAATTCCAATAGAAAATGCTGCTTCAGGATTAAGACTGAAAGGTGCTGATGGTTGCCCCATCTTGCCATATATATACTCCTCTTTTAAAACTAGATTTTGTTGCTCAAATCTTTTAAAAATTAATGATATTGTTTGAGGTGTCAATTGAGTTATTCGAGCTATTTCAGCTTTAGTAAGAGGTCCCTGCTGACGCAATAAGCTTATGATAGTATTTTCATTATATTGCTTTAAGCTTACTTGATTTGTTCCACGGTGAGAATTTTTTGACACACTCATAAAATTAAGCCACTGCTCCAGTAATTTTTGACACCACCTGTTCTTCAGTTACATCTTTAGTAGACATCATTGAAACAATTCTCCCTGTCGCAAATTATGACTAATAATTAATACTGAAATTTGTCTTTTCTTTAAGCCCTTAATAATCTCCTCTACCGCAGAAGTTTCTTTAACACCTAGCGCAGCAGTGGGTTCATCCATAATAATTAACTGCTCCCCCCATCCGGCAGCTCTTGCAATTGCAATACATTGACGTTGCCCACCAGACATATTAACTAGCTTTTGATCTAAGTTATTGATACGGACATTTGTTTTAGACAAAAGTTTTTTTGTCTCGCTTTTCATTTTTTTCTTATTTAACCAACTAAACAATCCAAAATTAAAACGAGTTAACTCTCTACCTAGAAACATGTTTTCTGTTACATTTAAAAAATCAATTAAAGCGAGATTTTGGTAGACAGTCTCTATACCTGACCTTCTAGCTTCAAAGGGATTTTCAAAATTTACTTCTTTACCTAAAAACTTTACAGTTCCTGAAGTTGACTTTTCGACACCGGTTATATTTCTAACAAAGGTTGATTTTCCAGCACCGTTATCACCAACGATTGCAATAGTTTCACCTTTTTTCATGGAAAAGCTAGCATCCTTTAGTGCTTCAATACCACCATAGTTCTTGCACAAATTATTTGTTTCTAACACATAGGGAGCGGCCATTTCAGTCATATTCTATTTCCTTAATTTTGAATTAATTTTAATTTATTTTAAAAAAGTTTGATTAATCTTTTTTTTTTAAATTATAATTTATTCTACTAAATCAATTTGATTTAGTTAGTATTATAAATTATTTCAAATAAAAAAGGAGTGAAAACTAATGAAAAAATATATAAAACTATGTGCATCGTTCGTAATCCTGGCATTTTCTACAATGTCTCTTGCACAAATTTCAATTGGTTATGTCACCAAATCAGCAACCAATGCTGGATGGATGATGATTAACCAAGGTGCTGCTGATGCAGCTAATGAAGAAGGAGTTAACCTTATAACTGTTGGTCCATCTTTTCAGGGAGACTTATCTAGTCAACTTGAAGTTTTTGAAAACCTAGTTAACCAGAAAGCTTCTGCTATTGCTATTGCACCTGTTGATTCAGCAGGAATTGCTCCAGCTGTAGAAGATGCCATGAATGCTGGTATTCCTATAATTGCAGTCGATACTGGTGTTACTGGTGCAGACGTTACATCTTTTGTAGCTACTGACAACTTAGCTGTTGCTAAAGTTCAGGGTGCAGTTGCAGCAACTCTAGTTGCCAATGGTGATACTATTATTTATGTAACTGGTAATCAAGCTCAAACTACTGGTCAAGAAAGACGTGACGGATTTTTGAGTGCATTTGCAAGTGCGCGTCCAGATAGTAAAGTATTAATTGTACCTACTGAATGGAATTCTGCTCAAGCACAATCTGGTGTAGAAGCAGTTCTTAATGCAAATAGTGATGTAAAAATGGTTGCTAATGCTTGGGATGGAGGCACAATGGGTGCTAAAGCTGCACTAGAAAACCTAGGTTACAAAGCAGGTCAAGTCAAGCTAGTAGGATTTGATGGAGCTGGAGATGCAATTGAGGCAATGGAGGCTGGTTGGGTCCATGCTGATACTGCACAAATGCTATACCAAATGGGTTATCAAGGCGTAAAAGCAGCAGTTGCTGCTGTTCAGGGTAAAGCAGTTAAAAGTCGTATTGATACAGGCTTTTTTCTAGTAACACCTGCAACAGTTCAAGCTTATAAAGATATGATTGGAATGTAAGTAGTACTGAATTATGTTTAACAGCAATAAGGAGCTTAAAGTTCTTTATGTAATCACGTTGGTTTCATATGTTGTGTTCTTTTTATTAATATTTATCTCTAAGGCCTTATATGTCATTTAAATTCTCTACTAAAACTGATCAACTTCTCCATTCGTTAATTACTAAATTAATTCGTTTTTTTAATTACGAGTGGTCAGGAGCTTTAATAGCAATTATTGTTCTCTCCTTTGCTATTGAGTTATCTACTGATGGTCGCCCTTTTCTGCATATTAGTAATATTATGACTATTTTTAATAATGCTGCAGCTGTTGGGGTTATAGCTGGTGGTATGACACTAGTCATACTTACAGCAGGTATCGATTTGTCTGTGGGCTCAGTCATGGGTTTGATTGCTGCTTTGATGGGCTATGTAGCATCATTCTGGGGTGTTGACCCATGGATTGCGATTGCTTTCGGTTTCATGATCGCAGTCATAGTTGGAAGTTTGCATGGCATGTTTATTGCTTATTGGGGCATGCCTGCATTTATCGTAACATTGGCAGGCTTGTCTCTATGGAGAGGAATCGCTCATCTTAGCAC
>LUMG01000149.1_pt1 | contig 24028 bp, 25 predicted proteins | sample 729691 | NCBI WGS metagenome assembly LUMG01 (sample SAMN03860269, study PRJNA289734) | marine metagenome | biome: seawater column; feature: ocean; material: water; isolation source: Red Sea water column Station 34 - depth 50m | place: Saudi Arabia: Red Sea | collected 2011-10-15 | depth 50 m
CATCGCATATCAATCAATTATCATTGCAGTTGGTTATGTAATCACATTTGCAACACGACCTTGGCAAGTAATCTAAACTCACTCTTTTTTCCTTTTATTGAATTACAAATCTAAGTTCATACACAAAGTTCTATCCACTTAATTATTTATTAAAAATATTAAGTATAACTTAATATTTACTCATGATTAAAAATTACAATTTACTTTTATCTTCGGAGAGGTTAAAGCAATCATGGTTCATGTATTCAAAATTGATCATCTGAATATTCATGAAAGCTACTTCAAAGGAAAAGTAGAATTTCGAGGTGACGACTATACGATAAACATACAAGATGAGAGAAGAGGTAAAGTCCTAAAACTACCATTCAAATTGAAAAAAAAGCAAAAAGTGCTAGTTAGATTTTCAGGCCCTAATAATGTGGCAGTAGAGGATTTTTTGCCTTTTGAAGGAGAGTCAGAATGGGTCGAAGTGGATTCCACACCAATTACATTTTTCATAGCAGACCATCAAGACCAATTTGATACTTTAGAGATTATCGATGATTTAGCCGAGGCTTAGAAAAGACTTTATTCCAAACTAATCCAGTTTTGCTATGAAATATCCAGGGTTAGGAGATCCAGCAAAGAGAAGAAAGACTCTAAGATTTTTAGCAATCACAGCAGTAATTGCAATTACAGTAGGAGTTGGAAGTAGCCTAATCCAAGGTCAGATTAGCAAAGATGACCCTCTCAAAGTCTGCATAAATGAGCGGGATACTCAATTCGTAATTTCAGCCAAATTGGAATTATACGTAGACAAGAATAGAGCAGACATTCCAGCAAACATAGGATTTGAAGATGGATGTCAAAGATCGCTTTACACTCTAACAGATGATGGAACTATCTATGCAGAGTGGACTGAGGAATATCCATTTGAAATAGGTCATTTCTTATGGTCATGGGATTTCCCTATCAGAGATATGGAATTAAGCAAGTCCAAGATAATTGTAAATGGCAAGGAATCACCACGATTCATCAATGAGTTATTACAAGATGGATATACGTACCGGGCAGAATTTACCTCAAAAGACTATGACTCATCAAAAGATGCTGACTTCCTACCTCCAGACCTTTAGGAAAATCTACAAAAATTATACAAGTCGAACATGAATATCAGGTTAAAGATTTTTGAACAAAGTTTTCACTAGGGGCGCGTATAAAATAGAAAAGAAAGAGATTGAATTTACCAGTATTTTCCGTTATCAGGAATTAAACCGATGCCCTCATTCTCAAAGTGTTTGTCAAGTTCATCGACCCATCTTTCACGATTATCTTTGTATCCCCATCCGTGAATACGTACCCAGTACGCAATCAGTGCGAGTAGGAATATTGTGAACATGATAGTTCCAAAGATGTATACCATGACATCGTAGAATAGTGGGTCATAGTTTGGACCAAGTTGTCCGGTCAAACTAGACAATATACTCAAGATTGTTCCGAATACAGGAATCATCAATATTTTGAATTCAGAGGTCGATATAAAGATTTTTTTTGAATATAAGACGCCGAGATCAGCCAATGCTGAGGTTTAGGAATAAAATAAGAAGTAAGGAAGGAGATTATCCTGTTCCTGGTTTGGCGTATTTTCCGGTTCTTCCTCTTAAGAAGAAAGCACCTGCGATACCACCAAAGATTGCGGCTGCGATAGCAGATGCACCTAATACACCTCCAGCATCCATGTATGGAGTACCGGAACCTGCGCCTGGATTATCTGCGGCATAGTCGACTTTTCTCTTTGCGAGTTCTAATTGAGCTTCCAAAGACATTGATGGATGTCCACCGTCTTGAGCACCTTCACCACCACTGCCCATGTATTGAGCAAATGCTGGACCAGCCAACATTAGTGGCAATGAGAAAACACCTACGAGAAGTGTGCCTAATACTATTGATTTGTTCATTTGTATCTGCATTTGCTGACTATCGTTATTATTTAACTTTTTTGAACAATCTCGCTAGATACATTTAATTCCGTACGTAATTTAGCCAGAAAAATGGTAAGACTGCATACACATAATCACGGAAAGTCACATTCAATCAGACCTATCGATCCAAAAAAACCAGAGTGGGTCAAGCAAAGTAATGAAGAGGTTGAAGGATTGATTATCAAATATGCTAAGGAAGGTATGACTTCTAGTCAAATCGGCCTAAAATTAAGAGATCAACATGCAATTCCTTTGGTCAAACCAATCATTAACAAAAGCATCACAGATGTGTTAAAAGAAAATAAACTGATGCCAGAAATTCCAGAAGATTTGAACAATATTGTGATGAAGGCAGTAAACCTCCAAAAACATATCAAAGAAAATAAATCAGATAGTAGAAACGTTAGAGCCTTAGAATTGGTCGAAGCCAAAGTTCACAGACTATCAACTCATTACAAAAAAGTTGGCACCATAGATCAAAAATGGAAATATAAGTCTGTAGTGGCACAGTTAGAGTAATGGGGAAAGTTTTAGCAGAATCATTATCTAATTTTTCAGATCGTATTTCAGATGCAATTAAAGCAAGAAAGAATATCCTAGTTACAACACACATAGACTGTGATGGGATTACATCAGGCTCGATAATTTCAAAAGCACTAATTCGACATGGAGCAAAATGTACAGTTAGGACAACTAACGAATTTAGTGAAAAATTAGTAGAAAAAATGCAAAAAGAAACAAGAGATTTACACGTAATTACTGACTTAGGAGGTGGTTTTGGAAAATTATTGGATGAAAAATTATCAGATAATTGGCTCATGTTAGATCATCACGAAATTTCAGATGATGAAAGAGAAAACGAACGAGTGATCAATGCCTGGAAATTTGGAATGGATGGAGGAGTGGAGATTTGTGCCGGAGGAATGGCATACTTAGCATCAAATGCACTGAGCAGTGAAAATGAGGATTTGTCAAGAGTGGCAGTAGTATCAGCATTAGGAGATAGACAAGATCAAGGTGAGAGAAAAGCATTCACTGGAAAAAATTTAGAGATTGTTGAAACTGCAAAAAAATTAGGATTGGTGAATGTGGATTTAGACCTACTTTTAGTTGGCAGAGAAACAAGACCACTCCCAGATGCAATCGCATTTACATCTCAGCCATTTATTGAGGGATTAACATGGAATCGAGATGCCTGCATTGCAATGTTAACAAATGCAAAAATTCAACTAAAAGACGGAGCGAGATGGAGAGTTCCTGCAGATTTATCACAAGATGAGAAACAAAGCATTATTGAATCAATTAGTAAATTTGTCCAAGGAGAGAATGCCACTCAAGTGATGGAAGAATTAATTGGATATACATACACGTTTCCAAATGAAGAAAAAAGGAGTTTTTTGAGAGATGGAAGAGAATTTTCTACTATGTTGAATTCATGTGGTCGTATTAACAAATCAGGAGTGGGCATCGCAATCTGCATGGGGGACAGAAATACGATGTTGCAGGAAGGCGAGAAAATCTTGTCAGAATATAGAAGTATGATCAGAGAATACATGAATGTTCTAACAAATGAAAGATGGAGGACCAACAATATGGAAAATTGTGTCATGGTAAATGCACAAGGATTAGTGCCAGAAACAATGACAGGAACCATATCATCATTAATTGCAGGATCTCCAAAGAATTCTGGAAAAATAGTAATTTTAAGAACCGATGGTTCAGAAGGCACCATTAAATTTTCATCTCGTAAATCTGCAAGTTGTAAAAATTCAATTAATCTAAGTCAGCTCATGAGAGGAGGAGCAGAGCAATTTGACGGAATTGGAGGAGGTCATGAAGCTGCTGCAGGGGCAAAAATAACTAAAGACAAATTAGATGGATTTCTAGACTATCTTGAAAGCAATGTTACCAAAATGCCAGATAGAGATAGCAATCAATAATATTTCTAAAGAAAAGGCCAAAGTTATAGAAAAAGCCTTAGAACCAGATAATGTCAATTTTCCTAAAGGATTGAATTTAACGATTAATGAAAAGAAAAATCAACTTGTGTTTTGTTTTTCAAATGAAGGAGATTTGCGGAAATTAATTTCGACTGTCGACGAGGTATTGGAACACGTAAATCTTTCTATGGAGGTAATAAAATAATGTTAGATCCAAAAATTATCAGAGATAAACCTGAACTGATAAAACAAATGTTGAAAGATAGAGCTGTAGAATTTGATTTTGAAAAAATGTTGGAATTGAATAAAACACGAAAAGAGATGATGATGCAATCTGATGAATTAAAACAGAAAAGAAATCAAATGTCAGTAAAAATTGGAAATGAAAAGAAAGCAGGAAATGATGCTTCAGAATTATTGAAAGAAATGGGAGATATATCAAAAAAACTAGATGAATTGGAGAGTTCACGAAAAACAGTTGATGAAAATTATCATAATTTGTCCTTTTCAATACCAAATTTGATACATGATTCAGTCCCAAAAGGCGCAGATGAATCATTTAACAAAGAAGTTAGAACATGGGGAGAAATTCCAAAATTTGATTTTGATGTAAAAGATCACATTGATTTGGGATTAGAGTTAGATATTGTAGATTTAGAGAGAGCATCAAAAACTGCAGGTGCACGGTTTTATTATCTGAAAGATGGACTAGTAAAATTAGGACAATCTCTAACTGCATTTGCGTTAGATTTTGTATCTAGCAAAAATTACAACTTGATTCAGCCTCCATACATGATAAACAGACAATCTATGGAAGGAGCTGTAATAGCAGATGATTTTGAGGATGTGATTTACAAAGTACAAGATGAAGATTTATTTTTAATTGGTACGTCAGAACATGCTATTGCATCGATGTATTATGATGAGATTTTAGAAGGTTCCAAGATTCCATTGAGATATGCATCAATTAGTCCATGCTTCAGAAAAGAGGCAGGAGCACATGGAAAAGATCAAAAAGGGATTTTTAGAGTTCATCAGTTTGAAAAAATTGAACAATTCATTTTTTGTAGACCAGAAGAATCATGGGAAGAACATGAAAAGATGATTAAAAGTACAGAAGAATTCTATCAACAATTAGAGATCCCATATAGATTGATGTTACTATCAAGTGGAGATATGGGCAAAGTGTCAGCTAAGACATATGATATTGAAGCATGGATGGCAGGTCAAAATGCGTATAGAGAGATCGTCTCTTGTTCTAATTGTATTGATTATCAATCAAGAAGATTGAAAATTAGATTTAGAGAAAAAAGTAACGAAGATACAAAGTACATACACACTTTGAATAGTACACTAGTAGCGATAGAAAGAACCATGGTTGCGATTTTAGAGAATAACCAAACCAAAGATGGACATGTAGAAATTCCAAAAGTTTTGCAGAAATATTTTGGGGACAATATGATATAATCTAGAACAGTTTATATTCAGAAAATAGTCGTCGAAGATAATTGGCAAGAAAAGCACGTAAGATTAAGGATAAGTGGAAAGAGAAGAAATGGGTAAATGTCGTAGCTCCAGATTCTTTCAATAATGTCAATATCGGATACGTGCCAATTACAGATGATGAAAATGCCAAAGGCAGAATTTTAGAGGTTACATTATGGGACATCCTAAAAGGCGATCCATCCCAACACCAATACAAAATAATTTTCCAAATTGATGAAGTTAAAGATACTAAAGCAAAAACAGTTTTCAAGAGATATGAATATTCAAAAGAATTTCTAAGAAGTTTAATTAGAAGAGGATCTTCCAAAGTTAATTTCAACATAGATATACAAACAAAAGATAACTACGTTTTTAGAATCAAAATGATTGCTTTAACACACAGACAATTAAACACATCCAGACAGCATCAATTACGCCTAATAGCAAAAGATGTGATTGAAAAAACAGTACCAACCATGGATATCGATGGATTCGTACAAGCAACATGCTATGGTAAAATAAACTCAGACATTATGGCTGCTGCAAAAAAAGTAATAAAATTAAGACATGTTGGTTTAGAAAAAGTGAAATTAATCAAGACAGCATCAGCACAAACAGTCTTGCTTGAAGCCAAAACTAAAAAGCCAAAAGCAGACTAATGTTTTGAAATGCAATTAGAAGTTAAAATTAATTTAATTCTGCACGCCACAGAAAATGAGAAGAAGGTTCTAGAAGAATTAGAAAGTAATTTTCACATTGACCAAAGTGATTTTCAGGTGGAACAGGTTTTAGGTCATTTTAACAATCCCATTACGCTAATTTCATCAAAATTGAAAAGAAAAACAGCTCAAGATTTTGTGAGTTTATTTTTTTCAAAAATGAAAAAGGAAGAATTTGATGATGTTTTTAGCTATGTTGAAGATTATGTTACATCTTCAGGCCTAAGTTTACGTATAAGCAAACAAAAACTGATGTCAGGAGTTTTAGAAATATCAAAAGAAGATACGATCAAGATTAACATCAGTACCCCAGTTTATGTCAAAAATGAGACAAAGAAAATCTATCAGGATTTGATGAGAAAATGATCCATAGATCATTTAATAATATTTGTGAGTAATTCAATAAGGGAATGAGGAAATAGAAGCCGCTCCAGTCTGAGCGCCAAGCGCTGATGACGCCGCGACGAACCGACCCAATTTTGCTATTATGATGTTTTAAATATTCATGATATAGACAATGTTTTGTTGGAAACAGATTATGACGTAATTGTTGCAGGCGGAGGATTGACAGGTACAATTGCAGCACAAGCAATTTCATATTATTCAAAACAAAATTTGAGAATTCTTTCAGTAGACAGAAATCCAGAACATTTGCCTGGTAGAAAAGGTGGAGCAGGTTGGACATGTGGAGATGCATGTTCAAAAGAAGCAGTAGACTTCATGACTGAAAGAATCAAAGTTCCATGGACACGACCAGAAATTGAACACGATGTAAAAGGAGTTATGGCATTTTCACCAGATAAAGAAACAGCTATTCCATTTGATGGAGCAGGATATATGCTAAATAGACAAAAACTTCCAGAAATTCAAAATGAAAGAACAAAAAAGATGGGAGTCGAATTTAACTTTGAAGTAGCTCTTTCTGGATTAATTTATGATGGACAGCAGGTAATTGGCGTACAAGGAACTGATAATAAAACAAAACAACCATTCAAGAAAACTGCAAAACTAGTAGTTGACGCAATGGGAATTACATCAAAGTTAAGAAATGGGTTACAAAATTCTACAAAAGTTGAGAGAGAGATAGACAGAAGAGATGTGGAAACAACTGGAAGACATATCATGTATTTCGAACCAGGAAAAGAGGATTTATCCGAATTTGATCCAGATTATTGTATAATTCATCTAGACCAAGATATTGCACCAGGAGGATATGGATGGGTTTTTCCAAAAGCAGACAATAAAGTCAACATTGGACTAGGTGTTGAAAAAACATATCTAGATAAACGAAACGAGAGATTAGGAAAAAGAGACAATGTGGGTTCATTGATGAAAGAGTATTTGGAAAGAAACCCAGTTCTTAGAAATCCAAAACTTTCAGAAGATGAGATGGATCAACATAACAATTCAGGAATTTCTTCAGTTTCAGTACGAAGACAAAATGATTGTTTAGTTTCAGGAGGATACATGTTAGTTGGAGATTCAGCATGGATGCCTAAACCAATTGATGCAGGAGGAATTGGACCAGCTCTTATTGCAGGTACAATAATTGGAAACAATGTAGCACAATCAATTGAAGCTAATGATGTTTCAGAAGCAAGTTTATGGCAATACAATATAGATTTCATTAAAGAGTATGGTTACAAAACAGCCGGCTTAGAACTTTTCAGAAGATTAGTTCAAACAATGACAAACGAACAGATTAGTTATGGAATGAAACATTTTCTAGGTAACTTAGACGTTGAAGCAATTAGTAAAGGAGAACATCCTGACTTTTCAGGTCTTGGTAAACTAGGAATGATAATTAGAGGTGCAATGAACAAAACAGTTGCAAGTGGTCTCAAATATACATCAGGTCAAAATCAATGGCTTGTTGAACATTATAACAACTATCCAAAAGATCCATCTGGATTTGATGATTGGAATAAAAAATTGCACAAAACATTAGATGAATCCTTTGTCAAGATAGCATCATACGCACCATAGATCTAGTCTTAAATAAAGTAGAAGATCAAAGAATTGTACTTTGATGGAAGATGGTATTCCAGAATATTTAGACTGGAGTAATGCATTTGAAATATTAGAAAAGGCTCACAAACAAGGAATCTTTGTTCTTGTGATAGGTCCAAAAGGCACAGGTAAGACTACACTAGTTAGAGAATTTGCAAAAAAACAATCAATGAAACTAGAATCAATTAATTTCAGTTTAAGGACTAGAGAAAGTCATCTTGTGGGTTCAAAGAGTCTTTCCGAAGGAAATATCCAATTTGACGAGGGAATTTTGATAAAATCAATGAAAGAGGGCAATATGCTATACTTGGATGAAATTAATGCCGCAGAAGCAGATGTTTTACTAAGATTAGATGAAGCATTAGATGATAGACGACAAGTAGTTTTGAAAGAATCAGGAGGAGAAATTGTAACAGCTGAAAAATCATGGTTCGTGATTGCAACAATTAATCCATTAAATCATGTAGGAACAAAAGAACTACCTCCACAACTATTGAGTAGATTCCCTATTAGACTAAGAATGGACTATCCACCTGAGGAAAAAGAACTAGAGATTGTCAAGGAACACGTTCCAGAAGCAAATGATGAGATATTACAAAGAGGAATAAAACTTGCAAATACACTAAGACAAGCAGCATCAGTTGAAGAATTATACTATTCTCCATCACTAAGAGAAACTATAGCTTATGCAAAATTAATCGATGGCGATATGTCTCCAAAAAAAGCAGCAGAGATAGTTTTCGGAAATGTATATGCACAATGGGGAAACATAGAATTACAAAAAGTTAATGACATTATTGCATCCATGTATGAAGGATAATGTCATCAGTTGCTCTAAGAAATGATACATTAATTGAAATTTCTACATTTTTAATCAGACGATGGTCTGAGAATGACAAGATCGTTGTGACAATGTCACCGAATAAAGTCAATGAAACCAGAATGAAGGAAAATAAAGTGATTCTGACACCAGTGATAGATTACAATGGAGACGAGTTTTCAAGATATAGACAATTCAGAACTGCAGCATGGTATGAAAGCATGAAAATAAAAAATTGTGAATATGCAAAATCAAATGATCATGCATCAGGATTTTTATTAAATTCAATTGAGAGACGGAGAATTGAATTAGTTGGAAGAAAAATTTGGCAAGGAATGGATGAAGAATTAATTTTTAATTATTCATGGCAATGGATTTACAGACCAAACCTAGGGGATCTCTTAGGTAAATCAAAGATTGTAGAAGCATTTTATCAGTATTTTTTATTTGGTGATGTAAAAGGAGAGATGCAACCAAGTCATTTTGAACGTGTTGTAAAAGCAACAAATTTTGCCAAGGAAAAATTAGATGAGGCATTAAAAAACAACTATGGTACTGAGTGGTTGGATGAACATATTCCAAATATTGTAAAAATCTTAGATATTGATGCAATGATGACAATTCCATTATCAGTTCCCCTAAAAGGTCCAGGAATGGTGGTTACACCACAAGATTTTGAAAAAGCAGTACAGAAAATTACTAAAAATCTTGAATCAGAATTAGGAAAAATAGATCCAAACAAAGCTATGGCAGGATTGGAAATTGCTAAAGAATTTGATTTAATCAAAGACGAAACTAAAAAGAATGAAAATAAAGGATTGATACCAGAGACAATTGGAATACAAATTCCAAATCCAACAAATGTTGATGAGACAAAAATTTATGATCAAGATTTGATTAGTAATTTGAAAAATAGATTTCGGGAATGGAAGACAGGATGGAAAGAAGAACACGTCATTTCAGGCGAAGATTTTGATGAAGAGACATATCTTGAAGGATTTCACAAGCCATTTGTCACAGACGTAAAAAAATCAATAAAATCACGAATAGTAATTTTACTTGATCATTCATCTAGTGTGTCAGATCAACAAATAGAATACAAAAAGGCAACTATTGGGCTTTGTGAAGTACTTGCATTTTTGAAGATAAATTTTTCAGTTTATGCGTTTAATACAGTAGACAGACAGGTGGTTTGTTGGTTGGTGAAACCATCAGAAATGAAATGGAATAATTCAGCTGCTAAGAGATTAGCACAAATTTCAGCAAATGGAGGAACACCATTAGCAGAAGTATACGATAGGATGCTTCCAGTGCTGACATCAAAGAAACCCGATATTTTCCTCACATTATCTGATGGGGAACCAGCAGATGCAAATGCGGTTAAATTAATTCTAAAATCCTACAGATCATTAGGGATTAAAATGACAGCAATTGGAGTTGGCAGAGACACGTTTAGTGCAACATCAATTGCAAACAATTTGAAGTTTTTAGGTTATGACAAGGTTTTAGCAGTTAGCAGGTTACCAGATATACCTAATAGAGTGTTAAGCATACTATCAGAAAACTAATGAAGAAAAAATGCGCTGAGTGTGGAGATAGTTTTTCATGTGAAAATGATATTACGTGTTGGTGTGGAGATTTTCCCAAATTATCACAGAATGAGATAGATGATCGAGACTGTCTGTGTAGAACATGTCTTTTGATAAAATACCGAAAAAGAATTTTAGATGTTTAGAGAACTTAAGGCCGGAAACGTTTGTACTCCGGCGACAGTTCTGTTTAGAGAACTTAAGGCCGGAAACGTTTGTACTCCGGCGACAGTTCTGTTTAGAGAACTTAAGGCCGGAAACGTTTGAACCTTCGGACGATTGTAACTATACATCATCTTAACGGTAATGATATTTAACTAGTGCTATAATTCCAAAATAGTGCTAACAATTTAGTTCCTAGTACCAAACATGTTTTAAACAACAAATATCACAGAGTGGTATGCATTTTGAAGATACAAGAATACCTGATGTAAACAAACCACTTATCATAGCAGCAATGCAAGATATGGGAAATGTTGGAAGCATTGTTGTAAATCACATCAACAAAAGTTTGGGTACTGCATCATTTAGACATGCAACGTCATCTAGACCACCATATGTATATGATAAAGGAGGATATATCGAAATTCCTGAAGAAAAGTGGGAATATAGATTTGGCAAAGACATCATTGTGTTTGGTGGAGGTAGAGGTCAACCTCAAGAGAATGAAGAATTAAATGAGTTGTGTCAAGACGTCATAAACGTTGCAAAAAGGTATGATGCAAAATTCATCTATACTGTAGGTGGATACCACACATCAAGATCCTTTGGAAAAACTCCTACAACATATGTTACAACTACATCACAAGACATATTGAAATTAGTTAGAAAATTGGGAATAGAGACTACACCAACTGAATCAGTAATTACAGGATTTAATGGACTAATTCTAGGATATGCAAAATTAAATGGAATTAATGGAATTGGACTTTACGGAGAATTATTAGAACCTAGAATTCCACAATATAGAGCAGCAAGAACAATCATAGAGACATTGGAAAAACTGACGTATCAAAAACTAGGAGATACCAAAGAACTATCCGTCAAAGCAGAGGCTGTTGAATCAAGATTTAGCTCTGAAGATGATATTCCGAAAGGATAAAAAATCAAAAAATAGGTATTCCTTTTATCTTCTAACGAACATAGTAAAGTATGGAAAAATTTGTCTGCCCTTATTGTGATTCAGAATTTGATACAAAAGAAGAGCTTTCAAAACACATAGACAAGATGCACATAGGCCCAGGACTGCTTGAAGGCGATGCAAGAAAGTTCTGAATTGGGATTTAATATATAACGAAATCAGTTAGTTTTTAATTGAATTAGATTCAAGATATGACATGTTACTGTGGATTGCGGCTGCAGCAATTGGTATTTTGGTTACATTCATTTTAATTTTCAAATATACAAAAACTGGGAAAAATGATGTCATAGGATACTCATCAAAATGTAAAAAATGTGGAGGAGTGACAAACGGACTTAAATGTCCGAAATGTGAATCAGTCACTAAGGACTGGCGATAATCATGATGGCGAAACCAGATTCAGATATGGAAGGAACAATTTGTAAAAATTGTGGGCGACCAATTAATGAACATCTTCCAGAAGAACTTGAAGAATGTTTAAGAATTTTAGAGCTTAAAAAACTCAAAGATGGGGATTTGACCTAAGACATATCATCAAAGATATTTCTTCCAGTTTCATGAAAATACCTATGCTCTATTTGCTTTAATTTATCAGCAACGTCATGTTTTTTTGATTTAATTTTCAGTAACGAGTAATCAGAAATTAATTTTCTTAATTCAGACTTTTTCAATATGAAATCAGTTGTCGTATAAATAATATTAAAACATAGCAGATGTATGCTCAAACAAATTTTTTTGGTATTGCTTTTTGTACCGATAACACAATTTGCATTTGCAGAAGAAATTCCAGATTACGATAAACCATACGCTCCTATTTTTTTTAATAAACCCGTTTACAGCTGGACTGAGAAAGTTGAGATCACAATTATTGCTCCGAGCTGGAATACAGGAATGAATCTAATTGATAGTATTGGAGGTGATCCAAATTATTCAGTAGATGTTTACACAAAGGACCATCGATTAGAAGAGTACAAACTATACGAAACAGACCCAACGAGTGGAATTTTTACAGGAGAAATTATTCTAACAGGATTTCTTCATGATGTTGACGGAGATGGTGTGAACGATACAAATCCAAGAACATTGGGAGGAGGACCAAATGGAGGATTTCTTCAAAACGACGAGGATTCTGGAATAACAGTTTCATTTGAATTTGCAGATGGAGTAATTTTATCGGAATCTGCAAAAATAGAATGGAATAAAGGAGATTTACGAATAGTTGACGTAACTGAAGACTCTGCAAAAATTAAATTATTTGAAAGAGATATGAATTTGAATCCTGAAAGTATTGATACAATTAACATCGAGATATTTTCTGAAGAAGATAGTGCAGGAATTAATTTAGAAATTTCTGAAACAACTGAAGATTCAGGAATTTTTGAAGGTATTGTCTCATTTACAAGAGATGACCAATCTAGTGGAAGTCGTCTTTATGCATTACCTGATTCACAAATTACTGCAAAGTATACAGATAGAACGTTGCCAAAACCTTACAACACAAATGATGAATTAGATATTTTAGCACAAGAAAAAATTATTTCAAACCTACCTTCAACTGATAGATTATCCCTTTCTGAATTAGAAATTTTGGCACAAGATGGAAAAGTAATTGATGAATTAGATGTAGGAAAAACAGGTATGATTTTTTCTAAAATTAGGAATACTCTAGATTATGCACAAGAATTTACATACATTGTACAAATAAAAAATGAAAACAACAATGTTGTATCTTTGTCTTGGGTAACTGGTCAGGTTATTCCATCGCAAGAACTTGGCATGTCAATTTCATGGACGGTACAAGAATCAGGAAAATATTCAGTTGATAGATTTGTATGGAATTCAATTAAAGGAGGAATTCCATTAACAGATACAGTGTCTACAGAAATTTTGATTAAGTAATTTTAGTCAGATGTAATTTCACAATACTTGTTTGTTCCTTCAAAGAATTTTACAGAATGTAATGGAATTTTATCTTTTAGATGTTCAAAAATCCATTCAGTGATATTTTCTGATGTTGGAAAATCAAATAATTCATTTAGATTTCTATGATCTAATTGTTCAATTGTCTCCCAGCATAATTTTTTCATTTTGTCAAACTCAATGATCATATTTTCTTCATATGATGCACCTTTCTTTACATCACCTTGAACTTCAACTATTATTCTAGATGTATGACCATGGGGTTTACCACATTTTGGATGGCCCCTTAAAGTATGAGCAAAATCAATCTCAAATGAACAGCCTAATCGTGTTTTCATAATATACCATAAATTTTTGATAATTAATACCTAAAGAACTAGTCAGAATAATCAACGGTTTGTTGTATATTTTTTGTATCATCATCAATTGGAGAAATTTCTCCGTTTTCGATATTAACAAACCAGGTAAGAACAATTGGTAGATTACCTTCAGTATTGAACGTGAAAATTACCTGATGAGTGAATTCATCGTTTGCATCTAAGAATGGAGGAATAGGTTCAACAAAAAATGTTGCACTGGTGTTTTCATCATCAAATATTTTGATGCCTTCATATTTTTCATTAATTTTTTCTTCAATTACTTCAAAAATTGTAATACCAGTATCATTTGGTCCAGAATAAAATTTTACCAGGTCTACTGCGATTCTTTCATTACCTTCAAATGAATCATCAATTATTGAACTAAGATTGTTTTCAGTTAATGCAGGATATGCAAATATGAAGAATAACCCAAGTAATCCAAGATATATCGGTGCCCTTTTTTTGAGAAACGCTCCAAAACTTTTTGGATCTTGTGGTTTTTTGTAATTAGGATCTTTCTTAACCAATATTTTTCAAAAGTTTGCTATGATTAAAAGTCTTAGTGACTTTCAGGTAAAACTGAGGAGTGATGTGATAGAATTTTCCAGCCGTCATCAGTTTTTATGAAAACAAAAGAAAATCTTGCGTTTACGGTTTTTCCATCTACAATGAAATTGTATAAACCAGAATTTGCTACTAGAGATTCAGTTTCATGCTTGTGTTGTGTAACGATTTCAACATCAACTTGGGCTTTCAATAAATTTTCAAAGTATTCTAAGATGAGATCGTATCCTTTTCGTTCGATATCAGAAAATGTTCCTAGTAGTAATCCATCAGAATGATATAATGATGCTACCTGTTTAGGATCGTTAGTTCGAATTTTTTCAACCCATGTTTCTAACATGATTTTATGAAAAATTATGGCTTAATATTTTTTAGGATTTGTCAGAACCACGCTTCTTTGCAACTTGCATGTACAAATCAACAGTTCCACTACCAATTGGGATTTGACTTCCGACAATAACGTTTTCTGTGATTCCTCTTAGTTGTTCAGTTTCACCGGTTCTTGCAGCACCTGCAATTGTTGGTACAGTAATTTCAAATGCAGCACGAGCCAATACACTGTCTTTAGTACCTGCAATTCCATGACGTCCAATTTGTTGCATGTATCCACGATGACACATTAAATCAGATACTAACATCAGATATCTTTGGTCAACTTCTAGACCTTGATCCTCTAGTGTATTACTTAATTCATTAATCAAAGCATTCCTTGCAGCCTCTATTCCAAGTGTTTCAGCAATTTCTGAAACATTGTTTGTTCTAACATTGTTTTTATCAATTCCTTCAACTTCCAATACTTTAGAAAGATTAGAACCGGTTGTTTGAATAACATATTCGTCATTCTTTTTGACAATTGTAACACGTGCAATATCAGGAACACCCTTTACAGTTGTTTTTAGGACCTTGTTTCTTACTACAATAACAGCAGGGGCATCAGCCTCTTCATCAACTAGGTTTAGAACAATTGAATTAATTCCATTATCTTCCATTTTGAATTTTTTATTAGATTCTAGTGCTGCTTTTACATCATCGGCGGTACAACCACGGTCAGTTAGTTTTCTTTCATTTAGGTTGAGGGTAATCTTTGTTTTATAATCAGTATCAGCTTCAAGAATTAAATCATTAACAGTAGTTTGTAAGATGTTTCGAGCAACTTGAACAGTCTTTGCTTGATCTGTTTTTGCATCACCAGACAAGTAAATATCCATTGTTGGAGTGACAGGTTTCTTTCTTGCATCTACCAATTCAATTAATCTTGGAAGACCCAAAGTAACGTTTCGTTCTGCAATTCCTGCAAAGTGGAATGTTCTCAAAGTCATCTGAGTTCCAGGTTCACCAATAGATTGTGCAGTTACAATTCCTACAGCCTGACCAGGTTCTGCTTTTGCACTATTGTATAATGATAATCCTTTCTTTGCTACTTTCTCAACACCTTCTTTACTTAATTTTGAATTTTCTAATGAAGTACTAACAGCATTGGATAAGCGAGGATTGAATGTACTAGTATATTTTTTGATGATTGGTGCAACTACATCTTTTGTTGCGGCTTTTCCAGAATCAACAATGCTTTCAGATTCAATTAATCTATCAATGTTGAATGCTTCACCATGATCACTTTTTGCAACATCAATTCCGTCTTCACCATACAAAAATTGAATGATGTGACCGTGTGGATCTCTAACAGTTCCATCATATTCTAATTTGATGTGTTCTAATGCATTGATCAGTCTTCTCTGCATGTATCCACTTTGTTGTGTTCTTACAGCAGTATCTACAAGACCTTCTCTACCACCCATAGCATGGAAGAAAAATTCCAAGGTAGATAGACCATCACGATAATTTGATTTTACAAATCCATGTGCATCAGGATCGTTTTCATGTTCTTCAAAATGAGTTAAAACACGATTATTGTAACCTTTGTTAAGACGATTACCTCTTCTTGCTTGTTGGCCCAAGGCACCAGCCATTTGTCCCACATTTAATGATGAACCTCTAGCACCAGTAGTTGCCATAATTTTACCTGCATTATCATCATCAAGTGAAAGATTTGCAGCTGTAGCAGCTCTGTCTCTTAGTTTACCCAAATTATTTACAATGTATGCTTCAAGAGTTTCTTGAGTAGTCATTCCTCTAGTTGCCTTTAGAGTTCCTTTCTTTTCTTGACTAATCAAATCTAAAACTTCATCATACGTTTGATGGATATCAGAGCTAATTGCTTCACGGTCTTTTTCAGGTACTTCCAAGTCACCATATCCATAACTAAATCCATAATGAGTAATGAATTGTTTGATGATGATCAATTCAGAGTTTAAGAAAATTTTTGCTTTTTCATTTCCATAATCTTTAGCAATTCTATGTAGCACACTTTCTGGTTCTTCAGCACCAATTGATGATTTATCAATTACACCACTGATCAATTGACCATTTTTAATTACAACATCTTTTTCTTTTCCTTTTGTACCTTTAGACCACTTTGACGTCATTACATAATTGAAGTCTTCAGGAAGGAATAATGAGAATAGTTGTTTGCCAGTATAGATATTTTCTTTTTTATCTTCAGGTTCTGGTAACTGACCGGTAAATCCTCCAAGCATTGCAAGATTTGCAAATTCTTGGCTAGATAGGGTAGTTCCATCTTTTGTTAAGAGATATGCACCGGTGATGAAGCAGATGGATGTAATCTGAAAGTTTTTCCAGGCAATACGCGCACATAGTGTGCCATGATAGACATTTGGTGAAGTGATGGCTGTCTGTTGAATAATACAATATCACCATCCATTAGATGTCTTTCAACTAAGAATCCAATCTCTAATGAATCAGCAATTAATGAACGGTCTTCAACAAAATCTAATCTAATTTTTACACCGTCAGGACGAGTAATGTAGTTTACACCAGGGAAGGTTGATGGACCATTGATTACCAATTTTTTTAGTTTTTCAATATTCCAATCAGTTACAATTTCAGGTATTGTTAATTTTTTTGCGACAGTTTCAGGAACACCAACTTCAGACAAGTCCAAGTTTGGATCTGGAGAAATAACAGTTCTACTTGAAAAGTCAACACGTTTTCCAGATAATGAACCTCTAAATCGTCCTTCTTTTCCTTTTAATCTTTGAGTTAATGTTTTGAGTGGACGTCCAGAACGATGATGTGCTTGTGGAATTCCACTAACTTCATTATCAAAATAGGTTGTAACATGATACTGTAAAAGATCAACCAAGTCTTGAACAATTAATGGAGGAGTTCCAGCCTCTTTACTTTCCTTCAATCTTTGATTAACACGAATGATATCAACTAATTTGTGAGTAAGATCATCTTCAGAGCGAATTCCAGTTTCTAGAATGATTGAAGGTCTAACAGTTACAGGAGGTACTGGTAATGCTTGTAAAACAAACCATTCTGGACGTGCAGTTTTAGGATCATAACCCAATAATGAAAGATCTTCATCAGGGATAATTGATAATCGCTCTCTAATTGTGATAGGTAATAATCTATTTTCACCAATTTCTGTTTTTTCTACAAATGTAGTTGGTTTTGTAAAAATTAATTCGTATTGTGATTTTCCACAATGAGGACAATCCTTTTGTTTTTTAGCCTTTTCTTGAATTTGATCTGGAATTCTTTTTTGTGAAAGAACTGTGTAAGATGAATGACGTTCTTTGATTTTAGAAAACTCTTTGATGTCATCAGGAGACATTTTGATTCTTCCGCAAGTACGACATGTAGATTGTAATAATTTGTAGATATTATCAACAAAAGCAATGTGTAAAACAGGCTCTGCTAATTCAATATGGCCGAAATGTCCAGGACTTCTAGCAGCAGTATTACCATCGGTAAGACATTTTTGTCCAGGCTCCAAAACACCCAATCTACCATCCATTAGACCTCCTTGAACAGCCATACCATCCTCATCGTATGTTTCAGGCTGTGTAATTTCAACAACAGAATATTTTCTAATTTCTTGAGGAGACCAAACTGCAAAGGTAATTCCTTCAATTGATTTTGTAGATGTAACAGACATTATACTCTCTCCTTTAGTTTCAATCTTGGTGCGATGTTAAGACTTAGAATTTCTTGTAAGAGCAATTTGAAGGCATATGCAACAGAAACAGATGATATTGGTGCATTTTCACCACATTGTGCACAAACGAATTTTCTTTTTCGTGCATCATGATAACCAGTTAATCCACATTTTTCACATAGTAAGATATCAGTTTTATCAGATTCATCTAACAATCTATCTTTTAGAAGCATTGATGCACCATATGCAATTAAGCAATCACGTTCCATTTCACCAAATCTCAAACCACCACCACGAGCACGACCTTCGGTTGGTTGTTTAGTGAGCATTTGTACTTGACCTCTTGCTCTAGCATGGATTTTATCTGAAACCATATGATGAAGTTTTTGATAATATACAACACCAATGAAAGTGTCAACTTCAAATGCTTTACCGGTTCTGCCGTCATACATTTTTTCTTTACCAGAATATTTGAAACCTTGTTTATCGAGAATTTCTTTTACAATATCCATTTTTTCTCCAACAAATGCAGAACCATCAAATTGTTTTCCTCTAAGTGCTGCTGCTTTTCCACAAACAGATTCCATCATCATTCCAACAGTCATTCTAGATGGGAATGCATGTGGGTTAATCAAAACATCAGGTTGAATTCCTTGTTCAGTGTATGGAAGATCTTCTTGTTTTGCTAAAATTCCAAGTACACCTTTTTGTCCATGTCTTGATGCAAATTTATCACCAATTTCTGGAATTCTCATATCACGTACACGGATTTTGTACATCTTTCCACCTTCATTAGATTGAGTCATTACAACAGTATCAACTACACCATGTTCAGAAGGTCTTACACCAACAGATGTATCACGTCTGTATGGACCACTTGTTTCAAATTCTTTATACTCTTCCATAAATCTTGGAGGACTAGTTTTTCCAATCAAAATATCACCGCCATCGACACCAGATTCTGTTGCTACAATACCATCATCTTCTAACATTCTGTATGCTTTTTCACCCTTGTAACCTCTGACATTATCATCTGCGTTTGGAACTTCAAAGTTGTCTCTCATTCCACCAGGATATTGTTTGGCTTCGGTATCATAAATTCTGTAGAAGAAAGTTCTGAATAATCCTCTATCGACAGATGAACGATTCAATACAATTGCATCCTCAATGTTGTAACCATCAAATGGTAATACTGCAACAGTACAATTTACTCCTGCAGGTCTTTCTTCCATTCCAAGTAAGTTCATTGCACGTGTTGAGACAATTGGTGTTTGTGGATATAACATGAAATGTTGTCGAACATATGTACTAGTATTCATCATAGGAGTTGAAAATCCAAGACTTTGTTTTGCCATTGCAGATTCGTAAGTATTTCTTGGTGATTGGTTATGTTCAGGATAAGGAATGATTGATGCACCAGCGCCAAGAATTGCAGATGGGAAAATTTCCATATGAGTGAATTTTTTTGTGTTTTTATCATCAAATGTTACATAACAATTTTCTTCTTCATTTGCATCAAGTAATTCAATTACACCCATTCGAACTAGATCATTCCAAGAAATTAGTTTCTTAGATATTTTTTCAAGAATGTCTTGTGAAAGTAGAGTTTTTCCATCTTTGATAATTACGAGAGGTCTTAGTACACGACCAGCATTACAATTAACGTATAATCTTTGAGTTGCACCTTCTTCTTCAGGTTTGTGAATAGATATTCCAACGTGTGGGTGTATCTTTGAAGTTCTTCTAAATTCACGCATTTGTTCAACTAGATTTTGTCCATCTTTGTGGAATCCAATTAATTTACCATCAACGAATACTCGAGTGCCATCTTTCTTGACATCATTAGATGTGGATACCAAATCAGATACACCAATATCAAATAATTTTTCAACAATTTCTTCAGATGGAACATTTTGAGATATGATTGCAGATAATGCTAAGTTCTTTACCAAACCACAGTTTGAACCCTCAGGAGTTTCACTTGGGCAAATTCTACCAAAGTGTGTAGAATGTAGATCTCTTGCTTCAAAGTTTGGTTGGGTTCTACTTAGAGGAGATTGTACTCTTCTCAAATGACTGATAGTTGAAAGATAATTAGTTCTATCAAGAAGTTGCGTAACACCAACACGTCCTCGTCCCCAGTTACCAGTAGCAATTGCATTGTTTAGTTTGTCTGAAACAATTCCAGGTCTTATGGCTGCAGCAACTGCGTTAATTCCACGTTTTTGACCAGAACGTTCTAGTTGATATTTCATATCTCTTACTAGATTACGGAATGCAGTTCTAAACAAATCAGCAAGCATTTGACCTGCAAACTTGATGACTTTGTTTCCGTAATGATCTTTGTCATCTGGTTCAATCCATCCTAACTTTAGTTCTAATAATTTACATGCTGCTTCACCCATAAAGTGAGCTTTCTCTTTTCTATTTTCAGGATGTTTACCCAAGTGAGGTAACAAACCCCAATCAAGAAGTGTTTCAGCTCTTTTAATTTGAAATTCTTCTAACATTCCTGGTGCAATTCTTTTACTGATGTAAACAATTGCATCTTTGGAAGTTGGAACATCACCTGCTTTTTCAAATGAACCTTCCAGATGATCTTGTATTTCATCTACAAGTGATACAGCACCTGCAATGTCTTTATCAGATTCCAATCCAAGTGCACGCATTAAAGTTACAACTGGAATGTCTACTGGAGAACCAGGAATTTTTGCGACAATCATTCCATCGTCTTTCATAATTAATTCTAATTTTGCACGGTAACCGATGATAGAAGAGTAAACTTTAGCTTTGTGAACTATTTTTCCTCCAACCTTTTCTGCATCAACAATAATTTTGTTGTAAGAAAGATCTTCTAAACCAACTACAACTCTTTCAGAACCATTAATGATAAAGTATCCGCCAGGGTCACGTGGATCTTCTTGATGATCAATTAATTTTTGATCAGTGAATGTGTTTAGAATGCATGCATGTGATTTTACCATTACCGGCATATCACCAATATGAACAAAACGAGTTTCTAGAGTTTTTCCATCTTCAACAACACTTGCTTCCATCATGATTGGTGCAACATATGAAATGTTTCGTAATCTTGCTTCAGCAGGAGTTACATGAGTGATAGAACCATCTAATTCCATCATTCGTGGTTGTTGAAGTTTTATTTTTCCAAGTTGAATTTTGTAAGGATATTCTGCATTTTCAATTTCAATTTGTCCTACTTCTTGAATAATACTTTGTAATCCATTATCTAAAAATTCATCAAAAGAAGTAAGATGTTGTCGTGCAATTCCTTCTCTTCGAAGTATGTCTTGAATGACAGGCCAACGTTGATTATAATTTTCTGCCATTAAGTTTCCACCACGTATCGATAATAGGTACTTTCACCAGCAGTTCCACTTTTTCTTGTAATTCTTATCATGTCACCTGGTTTTACTCCAAGTCCAAGAATTGCAGGATCGGTTACAAAGATTAATGGTAATTCTGTTGGTTTACAATTGAATTCGTCTAAAACTTTTTGAGCATCTTTTTTGTTCATGATTTCGTGTTTTGGAACATAAACATGATCTGGTACTAAAATTGGGTTTTTCTTGGTTGCCATCTACTTCAATCCCCCATGCATAACATTAGTTACAGAAAAGAAGTATTGATACAAACTGAACAAATTCTCTATGAGCGCAATATATATTTAATTAGAAATTTTTCGGAAATTTCAAAAATTTTCTATTCTAATTGGTTTTTTTTACACAAACTGGTTAAATATGATCCTAAGAGTCTAGAATTGTGAAATCAAAAGAGGTTTCGATTCTGGTAATTGCAAGTTTGATATTATTGCCATTTTTAGGCGGAGAGTCATTTGCTCAATCAAACCAAGTCTTGACAGTTACAACTGAAAAGGAATCTTATGCAGCTGGAGAACCGGTTGAGATCTTAGGACTTGTTGATATTACACTTGAAGGAACTGATGCATTGATTCAAGTTTTTAGTCCAATTGGAAATAGGATTCACCTTGCCCAAGTTGAGGTAACTAATGATGGAATCTTTTCTGAAACCGTTGCAACATCAATTGGGGGAGTTTGGAAAGAAACTGGAACATATACAATACAAGTGAATTATGGAGATAATTCAACACAAGTTGAATTTGAATATGGAGGAATGATGTCTGCAGGTGTACAGACTACACCTGAATTTGCAATGGAAGAAAATGAAAATGATCTTTCACAAAGCATCATGATAGAAGATCATTCATTGGATTATAACTTAACTTGTGCAGAAATTCAAAGTTTGACACCAGATACTGAAAATAAATCATTGATAGTATCAATTAAGACTGATTGTGATGGAGAACTAACAATTACACTACCAAAAGATGTGATAGATACAGATGAAGAAGGATTTTTCATATTAGTTGATGGTGATGAAACTAATCACAAAGCATCATCAGTTGGTGAATTTTGGACTTTAACAATTCCATTTTCATATGGTTCTGAAGAAATAGAAATAATTGGTACGTTTGTAATTCCGGAATTTGGAACTATTGCAGGATTAGTTTTGATATTGGCAATTACGTCAATTATCATTATTTCAGCAAAGAATAAGCAAATTTTCATTCCAAAAATGTAGTTCATAGATAAAAGTTCGAATATACATAAATAATCAGCATAAAAAACAATTTGCAAGATGAACGTTCAATCTATCGTACTTTTGATGGCCGTTATGGCAGTAGGAAGTATGGGAGCCGCATCACAGGCTTTTGCAGCCGATGCACCAGTACCTCTTCAAATAGAGTCTAATGGTGTAAACTTTGATCATAACTCTACAATTGAGATTAATGGTCAAGTTGGAAACATGAGAGATGGAACACCTGTTACAGTAATTGTAACAGGAGCAACAGGAGTTGTAACAATTGAACAAATTACTCCTTCAGCAGATGGAAGTTTCTCATTAGACATCAACACTGCAAGTCCTTTGATGAAATATGACGGCGAATACAAAATTAAAGCAACATACGGTGATGCAGGCATCAACGATGTGATTGTTGTAACCTTAGAAGGTGGACTTGAAGCAAGACAAGCTCCAAGTCACAGTGGTCATGAAGAAGAACATCATGAAGCAGCTGACTTAACCAAACAACTCGACTTTAACATAAGTGGAGGAATGGTCGAAAGCATTACTGCAACAGGTGATGATTCTTTACTAGTATCAATCCACATGGCTGAAGATGATGGTGAATTAACCATTACACTTTCAGAAGATATCATTACTCCATTTAACGATGGTTCATTCTTCGTCCTAGTTAACGGTGAAGAAAGTGATGATGCACACCAAATGGGAAATAAATTAATGGTTCCATTTGATGCAACAACAACCGATATCGAAATTGTAGGTACACATGTTGTTCCAGAATTCGGCACAATAGCCATGATTGTCTTAGCAGTAGCAATTGTTTCAATAATTGCAGTTTCTGCAAAGTCAAGACTAAGCATTATGCCAAGAATCTAA
>LUMG01000157.1_pt1 | contig 23850 bp, 29 predicted proteins | sample 729691 | NCBI WGS metagenome assembly LUMG01 (sample SAMN03860269, study PRJNA289734) | marine metagenome | biome: seawater column; feature: ocean; material: water; isolation source: Red Sea water column Station 34 - depth 50m | place: Saudi Arabia: Red Sea | collected 2011-10-15 | depth 50 m
AGATTTAGCAAATGATATTAAAAATCCTAAGAATGTGGAATTGGCATTTAATGAAATTGATAAAATTGAATTTAAAGAAGAAGCATGGGGCAGTGTGTTGTATATGGAATATGAAAAAGATGGTAAAAAAGAGAATTTCCAGTATTCAGTTGCCCAAGACTGGGTCAAATATCCTCTAAAAGAGCCAACAAAGTTCCTAAAAGTAGATTGGGAGCCTTTTGTTCAATATATTAAAGAAAGGCAATAATTTATGAAATAAAGTTGGGTAAAGTTTACGCTGTCGGTGTTGGACCTGGTTCTCCTAAATATGTGACAGAAATTGTAAAAGAAATTGTTCAAAATTGTGATGTTTTGATTGGTTACAAATACACACTAAAAACAATAGAGCATCTCATAGAGGGTAAGGAAATTTATGAAATTACTATGAATGATCAAGAAAAATCCTATCAAAAAATTTTGCCGGAACTTGGAGATAGATCATTAGTAATTCCATTTACAGGAGATGTGAATTTTTCAGAATCTGAAGTTGTTGATAGATTAATTGAAATTTTTGGAGAAGTAGAAATTGTTCCAGGAATTAGTTCGATTCAAGTAGCTGCATCTAGAGCAAAAGTTCCTTTAGATAAATCCAAAGTAATTACAATGCATGTTACAACACCAATTGAAGATAAAAAATTGGAATTACAAAAAGCATTGATTGATGGTTTTAGTGTTGTTTTAGTTCCAAGACCATGGCCAAAGCAACCAGACAAACATTTCATGCCATCAGAAATAGCAATCTATCTTAGAGAAAACGGCTTTGATACTAACAAAATGAAAGTTCATGTTTTTGAAGCAATTACAACCGAAAATGAAACTAATTTTGAGGGAACTGTAAAGGAATTAGAAGGAAGAGAATTTTCTGATTTGTCAGTAATGGTGTTTAATCAAGCAAGTTTAGACTCTTACATGAATTATAGATGGCAATGGGAAAATTAGTTCTCTAAATTAAAAACCAGGTATTTCAATACTTTCATTTTCAACTAATTCTATCATGTAAAATTCAACATATCCTCCTACCAAAAGAAGAGCTACAACAATACCAATTTCAATAATTGTAGGTTTGACAAATTGAAATAGATTTGTTTTACTAATTATTGCTTTAATCAAAATAAAACTTCGAGAAATTCCCAATGAGTATGCGGAAATCTCCATTAATCCAAAAGGTGTTAAAAACAAAATTGTTAGTGGTGAAATACTTGCTACTTCAGGCACAGATGTTGCAATTGCTGCAAATGCGTATCCTGTAGACCACGATGAGAATAGTCCCCAAAAAATACCAAATCCTGGAATAAACATGGGTAATGCTATTGTTGTAATTGTAAAAATTGCTAAAAAAACAAAAAATAAAACAATTCTATTTTTATTCACATAGGTTTGCGTTGATGAACAATATTTGAGGGTTAGTTTAGAGCAGATTTAATTAAACCAAATAATATTTTTTGATATGAAAAAAGAGTTGTCTTTTGTACTCAATTATGCGTTAAATAAGGGATTTCAAATTCATCCTGACGCATTTAAAATCTTAGATGACATTACTGATTCTAAAAAATTAGAGAAAATAATTAAAGAAATTGTTAAAGAAAAAACCAGACAAAAACAATATCAAATTAATCAAAATGATTTAGAAACATATCTAGGAATTAAAGATGATCCAAGTCTCCAAAATGAGTTGAAGGTATTATCAGATCCTTCTTTAAAAATCACTTCTGGAGAAGGTGTTAAAGGATACAATGCCTTGTTTTCAAGTCGTTTTAACAAACTAAAACGAATTATTTCAGAAAGACCGGAATCAAAAATGTTAAAATCAATTGCAGTTGTTAAATCAACAAAATTAGAAAATGATGTTTATGTCTGTGGATTGGTGACTGCCAGAAATGCTGAGCGAAATATTACAAAATTAGTGTTAGAAGACCCTTCAGGCTCCTTTGAAGGTATAATTTTTGATGAGGAGTTGCAAAAATCGGCTGGAACTCTATTACTAGACCAGTTTGTAATGGTTAGAGTAACTTCAGCAAAAAACTCTGGATTAATGATTAAAGACCTAATTATGCCTGATTTGCCTGATCAAAAAATCAATAAATCTGAAAGTGAAGTATTTGCTGTATTTTTATCAGATTTGCATATTGGAAGTAAATATTTCATGGAAGATGAATTAACTGAATTTGTAAAATGGATTTCTAGTCCTGATCCTGTTGCAAAAAAAATTCGCTTTGTCTTAATTGGAGGAGATATGGTTGATGGTGTTGGAATTTATCCTAATCAAAATAAAGAATTAGTTTGTCAAACAATTGAAGAGCAATTACAAAAAGCAGAAGAATTATTAGATAAAATTCCAAAAAATGTCAAAATTGTAATTATGCCAGGCAATCACGATCCTGGAAGAAGAGCCCTACCACAACCTGCAATTCCACAAAAATACAATTCTGGTTTATGGAATAAAGAAAATGTAGAGATGGTTGGTAATCCAGCCTTAGTTTGATTAAATGGTGTTAAAGTGCTAATGTTTCATGGTCAAAGTATCGATGATATTGTAAAAACTACGCCTGGATTGAGTTATGATCAGCCTACTAATGTTATGAAACACTTGCTTAGAGCCAGGCATTTGAGTCCGATTTATGGTAGTCAAACACCAATTGCACCAGAGGTAGAAGATCTATTAGTAATTGAGGACACTCCAGATATCTTTCATGTTGGACATGTTCATCAAGCCCAATTAGATATGTACAAAGGTATTTTGCTTGTTAATTCTGGTTCTTGGCAAAAACAAACTCCCTTTCAGGCTAGCGTAGGAATGACACCAAACCCAGGACTTGCAATAATTGTGAATCTTAAAACTTTTCAGGTATTTCATGAAAATTATAGTTCTGACTCAAATAATGTCTTGCAAAGTTAATTCGTCTTTGAATGATTTTTTTATTATTTCCGAAGAAACAGTTAGTTTGTATTTTTTTGTTCTTCCATGAATTCCTTGGTGAATCAAACGTCCAGAAATAATTCCAGATAATTCAATTTCACTTAACATTTGAGTAATTCGTCTTTGAGTTAATTCGTCTTTACCGACTGTTTTACACAGAGTTTTGTATTGAGTATAGATTTCTCCAGTCGACGAGCCGTTAGCCTTCATTATTGATAATATGACTAGTTTTTCATGAAGTGGGTATGATTTTAGAGATGCCTCTTCTTTATTTTCTTCAATTTTTTGTGAAGCCTCTCGTACATGTTCAATATTGACTTTCTCAGATTGTTGTCTTTCAGCCAATTCTCCTGCTACTCTTAACAAATCTATTGCTCTTCTAGCATCACCATGTTCTCCACCAGCTAGGGCAGCACAGAGATTTAATGCTGGTTCTTCTACTGCATCTTCGATAAATGATTCGTTAATTCGTTCTTCTAGAATTTTTTTAATTTGTTCAACATTATAGTTTGTAAAGACAATTTCCTCCTCACCAAGACTGCTAATTACTCTAGGATCTAGTTTTTCTTTGAATGTTAAGTCATTTGAAATCCCTACCATTGTGAGAGAACCGGCGTCTAGTTGTTCGTTTGCCCTTGTTAGTTGGTAAAGAATGTCTTTTCCAGTTTTTACTACTAATTGTGCTAGATAGTCAATTTCATCTATGACGAAAACCGCATTTAGTTTTTCATTAGTGATTTTGTTTAGAAGTCTCTTGAATACTTCACTTATAGCAAGCCCAGTTGTTGGTAGTTCTTTTTCATTTAGCCCTAATTGTCTTCCTAAACTGACTAATAATCCGTATAATGTAGTCTCGTTTTTAGAATTTGAATATACTAATTTTATTGGAAAATTTGATTTTTCAACCCTTTCTTGAATTTTTGAAAGTACTTTTTTTACAACTAATGTTTTTCCTGTACCTGGTTTTCCATATACAAGAAGATTGGATGGTCTAGATTGTTTTAGAATTGGTAATAGTGATTGTGTGACTTGTTCTTGTTCAGAATTTCTGTGAAGTATTGTGTTTGGAATATAGGTAAAATGTAAGATTTCACGGTTTTTTATTATTGATTTTCCAGATTCTGCTGCATCAAGCATTCTATCAATCGGGTCAGACATACTCAGACACCTTCATTTCCTTTCAATTTCAACATACTTCTCTTTAATTTATGAGAGTATAGAATACTATAGTAATTCTAGTTTAGTTTATCATTAATTATTTTTAGTTAGTTTTAGATTTTTAAAAAAAAAAATTAAAAAAAGATAGAGTGGAAATATTGGTGTGTGGGTTTTAAAATGATTGAAAACTTAGTTAACAAATTGTTAATTATATGTGAAGAAAATCAAAAAAAACCTCATTTTAACCCCTTTATTTCCATTCCAGGCGTTAACAATCCTATTAACACTGTGAATATCCCAAAAACACCCCTTTATTTCCACTCCAGGCATGAAATTCATGTCATTAAGGGGGCTTAATTACAAACAAGTTGTTAATAACAAAAAACACACTAGGCGTGGGCTAGGCAGTCAATCTTAACAAACAACAATGTTAACAAAACTGATCAGATCAGTTCAACCGTTAACATTAGATCTGTATGATCTCAACAATGGCAAAAAAACGAATTAGAATAGATATGGAGGATGCTGACGGGGCCCGTTATGATATAAAATTGGAGGGTAATGTAACCAGAGATAAAGTACTAAAAATTTTTGAAATGATGGATTTAATGAATATTGAAGATCAAGAAGAACAATCGGTTAAAATGGATTCAACAGGTTCTAAAATCTCACATATTGTAGAAAAATACTTTCCAATGGGAAAATTCACATCTACAAACATACTTGAAAAATACGAAGATGAGTTCAATGAACCCGTAAAACTTAGTGTAATTTCGACATATTTATCACGATTTGCATCAAAAGGCAGGGTGGAAAGAACAAGAACTGGAAGAGAATGGACCTACCAATCCATCAAAATTACCCAAAAACAACAATAAATCATCAACTAATGGTTACTTTACGAACAATTAACCTATCTTTACCAAGAATCATTTTAACATATTCGCCTTTTTGAACGTCCATAAATTTTCTAAATTGTTTTGGAATTGATATTGTACCTGCAGACGTAATTTTTACCAGGACTTCATTTTCTTGTACAGACATAATATGATTATAATTTAATAATATATATAATTTAATAATTTACTAATTTAATAAATAAATAAAATTTAGAAGAAAATTGACCCTAAATTTCATTATTTGGCTTAAAATATCCTCAAAAAATATTGTAGAACTATCTAAACAACAGTTGGATTTTCTTTGTTGTGATTTGTATATCACGTGATGTCATAGCTTTGTTTGTGATAAGGCGTAACACATAGTCTGTTGGGCTCACATGCTCAATATTGGGAATATTAGGCACAGAAACAGGCTTTTCAACTACAATCTCAGGCTTTTCAACTACCTCAATTTGTTTTTCAGGCTCCTTATTTTCCTCAACCAACTTTTGCACGAATTGTTTTAATTCTAGATTAGGATCCTCAGGCTTTTCCTCAATTCCTTGTAATTCTAATGCATCCAGGCGTATTTTCATATCAATTAACTGTCTTTCATAATACTCTAAACGCTCTGATTGAGTAGGATCTGCGATATCACTACTAGATTTAATGAATGGACGTACTTTGAAGAATAAATACAAACTACCCAATCCTATCAAAAATGCTAAAATCACACCTAAAATCACTTCAGGATCAGGAATTTCTACTAACATCACAAATTCTATGCCTAAGTAGTGATTTATTGTGATTGACCAATATTATTTCACACTTTAGATTAACAATCTCACACAATCTATCACAATTTTAAATTCACTATCACATTCATTCATTCATTGAATATTTCTATCAAATCACACTAATCACATATTTGACGCCTGTCTGATTAACTTCTCTATCACACTAATCACTTCATCTTCTCTTTCTGGAAAAATATCACTCTCATTAATCACGCTTATTTGTTCAGAAAGTTTGGAAATCACATCAATATCATCAGGCAAAAGTATGCCTAAACCACGTAAAAGTATGATTGAGTAGAATAACGCGACTAATTTCTCTCTAGATTGACCTACTTGCCTATAATACGCACCTTTAGAAATGGAAAAACTTGATTCTAAAAGATCCTTTTGATTTAAAATAATTTCAATTTGTCGCTCTGTAAACAGTGATTTTTTGATAATTTTCCTAATAATGTTGTTAAAATTGGATTCTTTAGACTCTGCCATAGCTATACAAAACTGTATACCGACATTCCAATTAAACTTTAAAGTGTCATAAACAAACCAAAACTATGGCTGGAAAAGTAGAATCCTTCTTAAAATCTGAATTAGAGAAAAAAAATGCATTACTATTTGTCTTAATTGATTCAGAAGTATCAAACTTAGAGGCTTCAAGCAAGCTTGCTCAAGATGTGGAAAAGATAGGTGCTTCTGCCATTTTGGTAGGAGGATCATCAGCAACTGATCAAATTGAAATGTCTCAAGTTGTTAAAGGTATTAAAGAAAATATTCAAATTCCAATAATTCTATTTCCTGGAAATGTAACCGGTGTTGTGCCTGATGCTGATGCTATACTATTCAGTTCCTTGATGAACTCTGAAAATCCTTATTTCATTACTCAAGCACAAGCCTTAGCAGCTCCAAGTGTTGCTAAATTTAGATTAGAACCACTTCCAACTGCTTATTTGGTCATAGGAGACGGTACATCTGCTTGGTTTGTTGGTTCTGCTAGAGGAATTCCATTTGAAAAGCCAAAAATTGCTGCAGCATACTCATTGGCAGCACAATTTCTTGGTATGAGATTTGTATACTTAGAAGCAGGTTCTGGTGCAAAATCAAGTGTAACTCCTGAAATGGTAAAAACTGTCAGACACACATTCAATGGATTCTTGATAGTTGGTGGTGGAATTAAAGATGTTGAAACTGCAGAAAATCTTGTTAAAGCTGGTGCTGATGCATTAGTTATAGGTACTTTTCTAGAAAAGGGCGGAAGTTTATCAAAATTAGAAGAAATAGCAAAAGCAATTCAAAGAAGTTAGTAATAATATTCAATTATGTCTGAAAACGACGCAATTTCTCGTATTCGTGGTATTGAAATGCCTGATTACTATCTAAATTATTATTCAAATCTCTCAAAAGAAACCTATTCAATTTTTGAGCACGCAGCATTAGCAAAATCTACCCTAGTTGATTCTTCAGGCATAATTGAGCCGAAAATCGCATTTGATCTAGCAGATAGGGTTGCAAAAATGCACGAAATTGATATTGCTGAACCATTAAGAGAAATTTTAAAAATCAACGGAAAAGAGCTTTCTGCATTAATTTTAACAAAAGATATTGCATTAGGAAAATATTCTCTTCCAGAAGCACCCTTAGAGGAAAAACTTGATCTTGCGGTTCGTGTAGGGTTAGCAATAATTACTGAAGGAGTAACAATTGCACCATTACAAGGAATTAGTGAAGTTAAAATTAAAAAAAATAAAGATGGAACAGACTATCTTTCGGTTTCAATTGCTGGACCAATGCGTTCAGCTGGAGGAACTGAATCTGCAGTGACATTATTAATTGCAGATCATGTTAGAAAAATTGCAGGATTATCAAAATTTCAAGCAAATTCCTTTGATGATGAAACCGGTAGATTTGTTGAAGAATTGAGAATTTATGAAAGAGAGGCTAGTAGTTTTCAATTTCATATTTTAGATGAAGATATTGAACATGTAATATCAAATCTTCCAGTTGAATTAGCTGGAGTTGATACTGATCCATTTGAAGTCGTAAATCATAAAGGAATGACTCGAATCCAGACAGACAGAGTCAGAGGTGGGGCTTTACGTGTATTAAATGACGGTTTGATTGGAAGATCTAAAAAATTACTCAAAAGAATTGAAATGTACAATTTAGACGGTTGGGAGTGGCTTAATGATCTAAAAGGTGCTGTTCAAACTGGAGATAACCAAGAAGATGCTGCAGCAAAAAGAATGAGAGAAGTAATTACTGGCAGATCTGTCTTATCTATGCCTAACAAATTAGGTGGATTTAGGCTCAGATATGGAAGAGCATGTAATACTGGGTTTGCAGCAGTAGGATTTCATCCAGTAGTTGCAGAAATCTTGGATCATACCATCGCAGTTGGAACACAAGTTAAAATTGATATTCCTGGAAAAGGTGCAACTGTAGCATTTGTCGATACTATTGAAACTCCAACTGTTCGTCTTCAAAACGGAGACGTTGTTAAAATTAAAGATGTCAAACATGGAATTGAAATTAAAAATAAAATTGAAAAAATTCTTCATCTTGGAGATATTCTAATTACATTTGGAGACTTTCTTGAAAATAATGCTCAGTTAGTTCCTTCTGGATATGTGGAAGAAATTTGGATTGAACAATTAAAGGAAATTATTTCAAAATCTGAGGCTAAAAATCCATTTCTAGAACAATTTTTGATTAAAACACCTTCTGTAGATGAAGCACTAAAAATTTCACTTGATTATAATTTTTCATTACATCCACATTATCTCTATTATTGGGATAAAATTTCATTAGAAGAATTAGACCAACTTTTACAAGCAAAAAATGTTAATGAAAACAAAATTGAATACTCAACAGAAAAAAAGAAAATTTTAGAAAAATTAGGAACCCCACATAAAGTTGAAAATCAATCAATTATCTTAGAAAATGATGAAGCAAAAATTTTCTTCAATTTATTATTTTTAACAAAACCAGAAATCAATGATCTTTCAATACCTGAAATTTTATCAATTTCATCAAAAATTAAAATTAATAATAAATTTTCAACGTCTATCGGAGTTAGAATAGGCAGACCTGAAAAAGCTGCTCCACGACAAATGAAACCACCCACTCATACTTTATTTCCTATTTCTGATAAAGGAGGACCTACTAGAGATTTGCTTAAAGCATCACGAAATGAGCATTTTTTTGCTAATATTCATAACAGGTTTTGTGAACAATGTAACGAACCATCAATAGGAATCAATTGCTCAAATTGTGGTAAGAAAACTTCAGTTATTTTTAGATGTAATAATTGTAGAGATACGTTAACAGAACCATTTTGTGAAAAATGTAAAAAGAAGGCTCCAGCACATTCACATAAAGAATTTCCACTAAAATCACGACTACTTTTAGCACAAGAAAAAATGGGTTTACGTGCAAAAGAACCATTCAAAGGACTTAAGGAATTAATCAGTCAAGATAAAATTGCTGAACCGTTAGAAAAGGGATTAGTACGTCAAACTTTTGGCCTAACAACATTCAAAGATGGTACTATTAGATTTGATGCAACAAATTCCCCTTTAACTCAATTCAAGCCATCTTGGATTGGAACTTCTATTGAAAAACTAAAGGAGTTAGGTTATTCTCATGATATTGATGGAAAACCACTAGAAAATATTGATCAAATCATAGAACTCAGAATGCAAGATGTAGTAATTCCTGAAGAGAGTGGAAAATATCTAGTTTCCACTTGCAAATACATTGATACTCTTTTAACAAAATTCTATGGTAAATCTTCATTTTACAATGTTAACAATCCTGAGGAATTAATTGGTCATCTAATAATTGGTTTAGCACCACATACCTCAGTTGGAATTGTAGGTAGAGTTATTGGATATACTGATACTCATGTTTGTTTTGGTACACCAAATTGGCATTCAGCAAAGAGACGTGATGCTGATGGTGATGCAGATTCAATAATGTTGTTAATGGATAGCTTACTAAATTTCTCAAGACAATTTCTATCTGATAGAATAGGAGGTTTAATGGATGCTCCATTACTTGTACAACCTTTAGTCTTACCACATGAATCCCAACCTCAGGCACATAATCTTGAAGTAACAAAAATTTTTCCTCTAGAATTTTTTGAATCTACAATTCAACAAAGTAAAGCATCTGACGTGACATCAGTTGAAATAATTAAATCTAGATTAGAAACTAAAAGACAATTCTTTGATTATCATTTTACTCATTTCACATCATCGTTAACTACTTCCAAATCACGAAGTGCATATTCAACTCTAGGCTCAATGCTTGACAAATTTGATATGCAAGTAAAAAATGCTGAATTGATTAATGTGGTAAATCCATCTGAACTTGTCTCAAATGTAATTTCAACACATCTTGTCCCAGATATTATGGGAAATCTTAGAGCATATGCTAGACAAAGTTTTAGATGTACTGCATGTGGCAAATCATATCGTCGAATGCCTCTTATCCAAACATGTGTTTGTGGACATAAATTAATTGCAACAATAACTCGAGGTTCTGTAGAAAAATATCTAAAACTTGCAAAAAGATTAGTGGACAAATATGATGTTGGTGAATATCAACGTGGAAGAATCCATGCTTTATCTGATGAAATTGAATTAGTTTTTGGAAAAGGTCAAGGTGACCAGTCACTACTTACTGATTACGCTTAAAATTATCTTAATTTGACGTATTCGTAAGCACCTAATTTTTTATCAAAACAATACTTGACTTTTTGATAGTCTTTTCTCCAGGATTTTACTTTTGGAAGAATTTTCTTTGGATCCTTTTTCTCAATAATTATTTGTTTGATGAATGTAGCAATCTCTTTCATTTCATTTTCTTTCATTCCTAATCTGGTAATTTCAGATACACCCAATCTAATACCTCCTGGATGGAAATAATTTCTTCCAGCTTTGATATCTCCAGGAATAAGTTGTCTATTTACAATAATGTTAGCTTTTTCTAATTCAGCTTCAACTTTTCCACCATCAGAATAATCTAAAACATTAACTGCAATTTGATGTGATTGCGTATATCCTCTACTTTCACCTAATACTTTGAATCCAACATCATTTAGTGCTTCAGCAAATGCTTTTGCATTTTTAATTATTTGAGCTGCATAATCTTTACCAAACTCCAATGCTTCAGCAAATGCAACAGCTTTACCTGCCATGTTATTGATGTGGTGACTACTAGTCAATCCTGGGAATGTTGCTTTCTTAATTGGTTCTTCATGTTCTTCAGAACCTAAAACTAATCCACCTTGAGGACCAAACAATGTTTTGTGTGTACTCATAGTCATTGTATCGGCTCCTTCACGTAAAGGATCTTGGAATTTTCCACCAGCAATTAATCCTGCAACATGAGCTGCATCATAATTGATATGAATGTCATATGTTTTAAGAAAATCTGATAATTCCTTTACTGGATGTGGGAATAAGAATAATGAACCACCAAACATTGCCATTTTTGGAAGACGATTATCTTTTTTGAGTTCTTTAACTTTCTGTTTAGTTTTGTCTACATCAATTGTCATATCTTCAGCATTAAATGGATAAAATTCAATTTCTAAACCATGAACTAATCCTGCTGTTCCAGAATGCTCTTTTTTACCATGTGAAATATGTCCACCAGCAGGAATAGATGGAGCAATCATTACATCACCAGGATTTGAATAAGCCGAATATACTGCTAAATTTGCAACTACTCCAGAAATAGGTCTAACATCTGCAAATTTTGCTTTGTATAGTTTTTTAGCTAATTTCATACATTCTACTTCTACATCATCAATGTAGATACATCCAGCATAGACTCTATCTCCAGGCCAACCTTCAGCATATCTATTACCAAAATCAGAAATTATTGCTTCTCTGACTGCAGGACTTGGAATATTTTCACTAGCAATTAATGGAATTGAATTTTCAAACCATTTATGATGTTCTTTTAATTTTGAAAATATTTTATTGTAAGATTCTTTGTTTTGTGATTTTACCATATTTTACGAATTGGTTTTCCCAATTTAAAAACACCGATATCGAATTATTTTCCACCATATTGATCTGGAAGGTATAAAAGGGGAATCTGGAGTTTTGCCAATTATGGGTATGCAAGCAACTTCAAAAGGAAATATGCCTGTTGTACTGCTAAAAGAAGGCGGTTCAGAAACTAAAGGTAAAGATGCTCAAAAAAACAATATTGGAGCAGCTAAAATTGTTGCTGAAATAGTTCATACCAGTTTAGGTCCACGAGGAATGGACAAAATGTTAGTTGATTCCTTAGGTGACGTTACAATTACAAATGATGGTGCAACCATTCTAAAAGAAATTGATGTTCAACACCCAGCAGCAAAAATGCTAGTTGAAATTTCTAAAACTACTGATAATGAAGTTGGTGATGGAACAACTTCAGCTGTTGTTTTAGCTGGTGCTTTATTAGAACAAGCTGAATCATTAATTGATCAAGATGTTCATCCAACAATTATTGTAGATGGTTACAAAAAAGCTGCTAGAAAATCAAAAGAGTATCTTGAAGAAATAGCAGACTCAATTTCTTCAGTTGATAAAAACATGTTAAATAAAATCGCAAAAACTTCAATGCAAACCAAATTAGTTAGAAAAGATTCTGATTTACTTGCAGATATTATTGTAAAATCCGTTATCGCTGTTTCTGAAAAAGAAGGTGAAACATATGATGTAGACATAGATGATATTAAGGTAGAAAAGAAAGCTGGCGGTTCAATCAAAAATTCAATGATTGTTCAAGGAATTGTTTTAGATAAAGAAATTGTTCATGGTGGAATGCCTAGAAAAATTACTGACGCAAAAATTGCATTACTAAATACTGCATTAGAAATTAGCAAAACTGAAACTGACGCAAAAATTAACATATCAAATCCTCAACAACTAAAATCATTTTTAGATGAAGAAAATAGAATGCTCAAAACTATGGTTGACAAAGTAATTGGTTCAGGAGCTAATGTTGTATTATGTCAAAAAGGACTTGATGATATGGCACAACATTATTTGGCAAAAGCAGGAATTATTGCAGTTAGAAGAATTAAAGAAAGTGATTTAACAAAACTTGCAAAAGCAACAGGTGCTAGAATTGTAAAAATCTTAGATTATTTATTTGAAAAAGATTTAGGTAGTGCCGAAGTTGTTGAAGAAAGAAAAATTGAAGAAGATAAATGGGTATTTGTTGAAGGATGTAAACATCCAAAATCTGTAACTTTACTTTTACGCGGTGGTTCACAAAGAGTAGTTGATGAAGTCGAACGTTCTGTTCATGATGCATTAATGGTAGTAAAAGATGTAATTTTAAAACCACAGATTGTTGCTGGAGGTGGTGCACCTGAAACATACGCTTCTACAAAACTTAGAGGTTGGGCAAAATCATTAGAAGGACGAGAACAATTAGCTGCAGAAAAATTTGCAGATGCTTTAGAATCAATTCCTTTAACACTATCTGAAAATGCAGGTATGGATCCAATTGACACTCTTACAGTATTACGTTCAAAACAACAGAAAGGTGAAAAATGGACTGGAATTGATGTAATGAAAGGTAAAATTGGAAATATGAAATCAAGTGATATTATTGAACCATTAGCAGTTAAACTACAAATTGTTTCAGCAGCAGCTGAAGCAGCCTGTATGATTCTTAGAATTGATGATGTCATCGCTACCCAAAGTTCTGGTGGTGGCGGTGGAGGAGAAGGAGGAATGCCACCTGGAATGCCACCTGGAATGGGTGGAATGGGTGGAATGCCACCTGGAATGGGTGGAATGCCTGATATGGGCGGAATGATGTAATTTCATTAGAAAATTTTCTTACTTCAAAAGTTTATTTGATAAATAATTTACAAATTATTATGAACGCTTCATCAAAAATTTTATCCGGTTTTAAGTATGGTTACCTAGTTGTATTTTTTGCATTATTATCCGGCATCTTTTATCCTATAATTACACAAACAAGTTTTGAACCAGTAATTAGTGGAATTTTAGTATTATTTTTAGGTCTAGCCGGTGGTGTTTTGTTGTATAGAGCTACAACATCAGAAACAAAAAGAGAAATATTTTTTGGAAGTGGATTTGTCTTAATTGGAATTTCGTTGTATTTTATTTTTCAATTAACTGGAAGAGTTTAGACATCAAAGTAAAGATAAAATTCGTGAGGATGTGGTCTAATTGCAATTTCTCTTTGATCTCTTCGTTCTAATTCAATAATTTTGTCAACAACATCGTTAGTGTAAATTGGATTCAAGAATTTCCTATCACTTTCTAATTCATCTAATGCTTCGCCAAGACTTTTTGGCAAAACTCCAATTCCACGTTTAGCTCTATCTGATTTTGTCATTTTAAATATATCATCACGTACTTGGTCACCTGGATCCATTTTCTTTTTAATTCCATCCATTCCTGCTGCTGTTACTGCAGCAAAGACAAGATATGGATTTGATGATGGGTCAGGTGCTCTAAATTCTAATCTTTTTAATTTTGAATGTTGTTTTCCTTTCAAATGTTTTGGAACTCTAACTATAGCAGAACGATTTCCTGAACTCCATGCAATATAGGCAGGAGCTTCATATCCTGGAACTAATCTGTGATATGAATTTGTAGTTGGATTACAAATTGCAGATAGTGCTTTTGCGTGATTAATAATTCCTCCACAAAAGTATCTGCCAAGTTGACTCAATTCAATTTCGTCATCAGGATCAAAGAATGCATTATCCTTTCCTTTCCATAAACTGACATTAACATGCATTCCAGAACCAGCATCCATTGCAATTGGTTTTGGCATACATGTTGCAACTTTTCCATATTTTTGTGCGACATTTTTAATTACATATTTGTAAGATTGTGCAGCATCTGCAGCATTTGTCATATGATCATACATGATATCAATCTCACATTGTCCTGCTGTTGCAACTTCGTGATGGTGATTATCACATAAAATTCCAAAATTTTTACTGAGAATATTTACACATTCATTTCTGTAAGGTGTGAGAGTATCTGATGGTGTTGTAGGATAATAGCCTTCTTGTAATCCCATTGGATACCCATCACCATCATTACTCCACGGTGCTTCTTTTGATTCAATTGAATATGATTGTCCTTTGTAAGGTGTTAATACATCCCAATGAACTTTATCAAAAACAAAAAATTCTACTTCTGGACCCCATGTACTATAATCAAATCCTTGGGTTTTGATATATTCTTCAGCTTTTTGAGCAATACCTCTAGGGTCTCTAGATAATCTTCCTCTATCTTCTCCCCAATACACATCACAAAGAAGTCTAGCTGTTTTATTTTCAGTCATCCAAGGAATTATTGCAAATGTACTTGGATCTGGTTTTAACAATAAATCAGAATCATCTATTGTTGTAAAACCTACAATTGATGAACCATCTAATTTTGGTAAACCATTCTTCATTTGTTCTGGAGTGAATGTATTAGCTGAAATTGTAGTATGGTGAAAGTGTCCAGTTAAACCAGTAAATTGTAAATCAATAAACTGAATTCCTTCATGTTGAATTCTTGAGAATACTTCGTCAGGTGAATACGTAATTTGCATAGCTTTTCCGTGACTGACTTTATATGGCAATTTTATACTTCAATCAAACACAAATACAACCAGCATTTAAGGATTAGGTAGAAATGTCCGAATCAAATCCTATTTACATATTAGATTAGAAAAAATTTCTAACTCTAATGATTATGATATTGGTTATCTTTTAGATGAGGAGAAATTCATTATAGATTCTCAAGATGAACAAAATGAAAGAATTGAAATGATTCTTTCAGCAACAATCAATGGAAAATCAAAATTTCTTGAATCTTTAGCTGAAAATCATAAAATTAAAAAAATTGTTGTAAGATTTCTTGAAGATGTAGATGAAATTGTAGGTGCAGATCTTGAAAAATATGGACCATTCAAAATTGAAGATATAGCTACAATTCCATATGAAAATGCTCAGGCTTTAATTGCTAAAAATATTGCAACTAAAGTTAGATGGGAAGATTAGGTAAAAATTATACCTATTATTCATATAAAATATGTCTCATACTGGTGTAGACGTAATTGATTTTCTATTTTATACAATTTATCCCGTAATTGGAATTTTTGTTGTTGAAATAATCAGTAGATTAATCAAACTTCCTAAATGGATAAAACTTTGGACTCAAGCAGTTGTGTCTGCTGGATTTGGTATTTACTATTGGTTTATCTTACCTGCACCACAAAATTTTCCATTAACTGCGATGGTTATGTTTGCTCTAGCAATTGCTTTAGTTTATCAAGGTAGACGAGCAAAAATCTCTCCTGAAAAAAGTCCTTACTGATTTGATTATTTTCCAAAGAATCTTTTGAAAATACTTCCTTTTCCTCTATTTCCATCTCGAATTACTTTTCTTTGTCCAAATCTTTCTGCTCTTATTTGTCTTAATTTTACACAACGATGCTCTTCAGGTAATCTATGTTCAGAACAAAATGGGTCTTTACAATAACTGCAATGAAATGGCATATCTGTCATATCCCCACAATATGCACACTTTTCAGATATCATAATTTACTATGAATTTTTTCTTTTAAAAAACTTATTAGAATTTTTTAAACTTGTTTTAAGACATTAACCACAAAATTTTCTAAACATTTTTAGTATTGATAAAAAAAAATCAAATGATTACAAATGATTGATGGTAAGGTTGCAATAATTACTGGTGCAAGTAGTGGAATTGGAGAGGCCACAGCTATTACACTTGCAAAAGCAGGTGTTAAAGTTGCAATTGGTGCTAGAAGAGTTGATAGATTAGAAGAATTATCTAAAAAAATCATTGCTGAAGGTGGAGAAGTTCATTTTCAAAAATTAGATGTTACAAAACGTGAAGAATGTGATAATTTTGCTAAAGCAGTTTTAGAAAAATGGGGTTCAATTGATATCTTAGTAAATAATGCTGGCTTAATGCCATTAAGCTTTTTCAAAAATCTCAAAGTCGATGAATGGGATAGAATGGTTGATGTAAATATCAAGGGTGTGTTATACTGTACAGGCTCAGTAATTTCTCATATGAAAGAAAAAAAATCTGGTCATATAGTTAATCTTTCATCCGTAGCTGGAAGAGTGGTATTTCCTGCTGGTAGTGTTTATTGTGCAACAAAATTTGCTGTTGCAGCATTTACTGAAGGATTAAGACAAGAATTTAGTGTTAGATCAAATATTCGAGTAACTAGTATTGAACCTGGAATAGTTGCAACAGAACTAACTGACACCATTACAGATGAATCTCTTAAACAATTTGTAGAAAATGGAAAAAAAATGGAAACTCTACAAGCACAGGATATTGCAAATGCAATTTTGTATGCTGTAGATTCCCCATCACATGTTAATGTTAATGAAGTTTTGATTAGACCTACAACACAAGAAAAATAGTTTTGTCAAAAATTCCTCATGTGGTTATTTTAGGTGGAGGATTTGGAGGTCTATCTGCAGCAAATGAAATTAGAAATTCGTTAGATTCTTCTAAAGTCAATATTACAATTATAGATAAAAAAGACTGGTTTATGGTTGGCTACGCCAAATTATGGATCATGAATGGAAGTAGAACTTTTGAAAATTCCATTGGCTCATTACAAGAATTACCAAAAAAACAAATTGGTTTTCTCAAAGATGAAATAATTGAAATTGACACAAAAAATAATTTTGTTAAAACAATATCAGAAAAAATTTCATTTGATTTTTTAATTATTTCAATGGGAGCCGTATTAGCTCCAGAAAAAATTCCTGGATTAAATGATAATGGATTTAATTTGTATGATCATAATCAATTAAATGAAATTAATCAAAAATTAAATCAAATAGAGTCTGGAAAAATTGCTATTGCAATAATGGGAATGCCTTACAAGTGTCCACCAGCACCTTTTGAGGCTAGTTTACTAGTTGATTCAATGCTTAGAAAAAGAGGAGTACGAGATTCTGTTCAAATTGACTTTTTTACTCCTGCACCAATCACACTACCAGCAGCAGGGCCAGAAGTTAGTAAACAAATTCTTGATTTAATAAATTCAGAAAAAATTACTTTTCATAATTCAGAAAAAATTAAACAAGTAGCACCAAAAAAATTAATTTTTGAAAATAATGAATATGATTTTGACATTTTGTTAGCAATTCCACCACATATTGCACCAAAAGTGATCTATAATTCTAATTTAGCAAAAGAACCTGGATTCATTCCTATTAATAGAGATTGTAAAACTCCATTTGAAAATATTTTTGCAGTTGGTGATGTAACAACTTTAGCTGTAACTGATGTAATCGCTGTTCCAAAAGCTGGAATTTTTGCAGAAGGAGAAGGGATTACAGTTGCAAAAAATATTATTTCTAAAATTGAATTAAATGAAAAATCACTTTTGTTTGATGGTAAAGGTGGGTGCTTTTTAGAATCTGGTAGAGATACTGCATCAATTATTGAGGTTGATATGTTTACAAATCAAAAACCATCAACTAAATTAACAGAATCCACATCTGAAAATCTTTCTAAAAAAATTAATTTTGAAAAAGAGAGATTATCAAAATGGTTATGATTTATCAGTATGTTCCTTTTCTCTAGTTAAATGTTCAAGAATGGCTTTTACTTCAATACCTAAATCCTGATTATTTTTTGATAGATTTAATTTTTCAGCTATACTATTTTTGAAATTTTCATCTTCAATCTCTATACTCCTTTTTTGAACACAATCTGTATGGTCTTTGTCGGTAGCAGAAATTTTATGACAAATATTACAAATTTTCATATTGTTAATTCTAGATACGACGATTTAATAATTTCATTTTGTGCCTGTGAATTTAGGGATCGTAGTCTAGCTTGGTATGATACTAGCCTGGGGGGCTAGTGGTCGCAGGTTCAAATCCTGCTGATCCCATTATAATTTCAAAATTTTTAGCAATTTTTCAAAATTTTCTCGTGTTTTTTCTTGCTTGTAATTTTTTAATGCTAAAATTATTTTTTCTTTAGGGGAATTTTTGTAAATTTTTTGCGCTTGTTTTGCAATACCTGAACCAATAAAAAATGCTTGAGTAATTGACGTAACATTAGAAGGTCTTCTTTCTGTACTTGCACTTTCAAAATCAATTAAAGTTGCTTTATTTTTTCCAACAATCACATGTTTTGAAATATTACTTAACTCTCCATGATCAAAACCAATTTGATCTAATCTATAACAATCTTCTAAAATATCTTTAATTGTAATTTTTAATTTTTTGGCACTTCCTTTTCCTTTTAACATTTCAATCCAATCACTAAATTTTTCTCCTTCTAAATATTCCATCACTAAGAAATTTTTACTAACATCAATAATTTTTGGACCTACATCAACTGAATTTACTAATTTTAAAAGAATTGATTCCTTTTTCATATTTTCTCTTTGCGAATCTGTCCTTCTAATTTTTAATGCAACTTCTTTATTCCCTCTTTTTACGAGAACAACAACACCAACGTAACCCTTACCTAAAATTTCTAAATTCCCAATTAATGTTGGACCTGTTAAACAAATTGATTTGATTTTCAATTTTTCTAATTCTTTTATTCTAGCATTAATTTGACGATTTGTAGCATTTGGGTATCCTAGAACTTTTGAATAAGGTTCTTCTGAAAATTTTTTAATTGAAATGAATGAGTGCGCCATCTACTGAAATTAATTCACTGGCTTCCTCTTTAATTGATTTACTTAGATTTTTGTTTCCAACAAATACTTTGAAACCTTTCTTGAAATCTCCTTGAAGGCCTTTTGGTATGCCTACAGTAAGATTTTTTTTCAAAAATTCTTTCATAAATGAGACTGCTTCTGTATGTTTTCGCTTTTCTAATGAAATTATTTTTAACTCATTCCCAATCCAGATTAATTCTGCATTTTTGAGATTTTTTCTGATAAAGCTTTTTGTACTATCTTCTCTGAAAATTTCAGGTCCTTTCTTTTGATAAATTTGGCTTATTTGTGTAGATTCTAAAAAGAACATAAGATATGCTTCTTTTTGTTGATCCGTATAGGATTTACTTCTATATACGGTAAATCCTTCTATTTCTAATTGTTTTACTAGTGATGTTGTTGCTCTTTTAATTTGTCCCCAAATTATATCAGGACTTCTTGCTTTAAACTCAAATTTTACAACTAACAAATTTTTCCAAAATTTATTTGACTGTTTTAATTTTTTAATTTTAAAAAATTCTAAGCTTGGTTTTTCTAAAAATGCTCTAGAAATTAAAATAAATTTTACAATATTTTCATTTGAAATTGCTGCAGCCAAATTTCTTTTATCATCAATTGGATCCATGATGACTATTGGAGTATCAAATTGATTTGATGTTTTACCTATTACTTGGTTTTCTTTAATTTTTGATATTGATTTTAATAATTTCTCAAAACTTCCATATTCTAAAATTAAAACTTCTGAAATATATCCACTAAAACCTTGTTTAGCTATCTCTGCACCATAAATTCCATTTGATTGTAAAAATTTTTTTAGAATTCTTACTTCATTTCTCATTTTTTGTGTTAACGATTTTTTCATAAATTCTGTATGGTAAGGTGATCTATCTGCCGCACTTTTCCATTCACCAATTTTTACATCATAACATGGTACTATGTTGATTTTTGTATCTTTAATCTTAGCCTCAACATAAGGATGTTGAGAATATCTTACATATGGAGCATATTTTTTTAATGATGTAAATCCTATTTTTTTCGAAATATTTTCTAATTTCTCTTCTGAAATATTTTTTTTAAATTTAATAAAAATATCAATATCTGCATTCTTTGATAACCAAGTACCTTTTGCATATGAACCACCAAATTCTATTTTTACTATTTCTGAATACTTTTCAATTTCTTTTTTTACTAATTCATAAACAATGTTTGCAATTTCTTGTTTGGATTTTTGAACATTGTTTGATGGGTTTGTATCTTTAGATATTCTAGAAATAATTTGTTTCATACCTTTAGTTAAACTCCATTAAATCTGTGTATATAGGACCACTTGGAGTCAATTCGCTTTTTTTTAATTTAAAACTGGATACATCTTGAATTCCAAAATTATTATTTTCATACATTTTCATCTCTTTTGTAATATCTCCAATCTTCTTTTTAATTCTAAATACAGTGATATGAGGTTTAAATGATTTATCTGAAGTAAATCCTAATGGTTTTAAGGAATCTTGAATTTTTTTGGATAAATCAATCATTTTATTTGAACCATTTTGATCAGTTCCTATCCAAATAATTTTTGGAGATTTTGTGCTAGGAAAAACTCCAATTCCCTTTAAATTAACTTCAAACTTTGAAAATTCTATTTTTTTTAATTCCTCAATAACTAATTCTATTTTATTTTCTGAAATTTCACCTAAAAATTGTAATGTAAAATGAAGATTTTCTGATTGAATAGGTTTTGCATCAACTTTAATTAAATTTTGAAAATTCCTTATTGAATTAATTATTTCGTTATTTGATATATCTATAGACAGAAAAACACGCATTATAGGATTTTTCTGATTATGTTTATAATAATTTCCGTTAACTTCATAGACGAGTATTTTTTTTGATATGTGTTGACAAAATTACTTGTATGTCTAACAGGCATGCCTGGTGCAGGAAAATCTACAATTGCTGAAGGTTTGAAATCTAAAAATTATGAAATAATTAATTTAGGAAATGCAGTAAGAGAAGAAGCAAGAAATAGAAACTTAGATCCAACAAGAGAAAATCTTGGTAAACTAATGCTTGAATTAAGAGAAAAAAATGGACCTGGTGCAATAGCTGAACTTGTAAAACCAAAAATAGAATCTTCAATTGCAAATGTGTTGTTAATAGATGGAGTAAGATCCAATGATGAAATACAAGTATTGAATGAATTAGGAATAGTAAAATTATTAGCTATTCATGCATCAACTGATACTAGATTTGATTTCTTGCAAAAAAGAGGACGTTCAGACGATCCTCAAACTAAAGAACATTTCAATGAAAGAGATAATCGTGAATTAGGTGTAGGTGTTAGTAATTCTATTGCACTATCTGATTTTGCAATATCAAATATTGGTTTAACTAAAGATGAATTAATAAAAAAAGCGTATGAAGTAATTCAAAGATGGGCTGAATGAATTTTCCTAATCTTAGCTGTAAAATAGAAATATTTTGCACAATAAACCCATCTGAATCTAAAGAAAAACTTGAAACAACTATATCCAATATTTTTCCCTATTCAAAAATAACTAGTAATGAATTTTCAATAAATGCAGTTTCTAAAGAATTAAGATCATTTGAAAAAATACATCAATTTATTCATAATAACAAATTACAAAAAAATTTTTTACGATCTCTAGAAGATAATTTAAAAAATGATTCTACATGGTTTTATCTTAACAAGCAAGCTGCATTTGTTGAACAAATTGCAATTTGTGAAGAATTTGATGAATCTCCATTGGGACCAATTAAAGTCTCATTAACATCATCAAATATTGATAGAATTATTGATTGGATAGTCTTTGATTGAATAAAATTAGTTAAGAAAATCAACCCATTTTTGATTATTTTTTTTAGTTTGAATTTAAAATCAATTTTTTAGTATTATTATGAAATGTTAATAAAATTAGGCATAATTGCATCAGTTTTGGTTTTAGGTGGTATGATGTTTTCTACAGAAATTACTTCACTATTTCCTAATACTTCTGCCTTATTAGCTGATTCTTTAAAAGATGACATTAATTCATTAAATGCAAAAGTAACAGATTCTGCTGAAAATAGACTAGATTCTTCTTTGGATAAAACCATTCAAAGTGTTAGTGATAGTGTGTATGAAGGAATTACAGACACTGGAGATAAATTAGTTGAAAATGTTAATGAAAAAATCTCTGAAGGAATTACAGACACTGGAGATAATATTAAAAATGAAATTTTAGAATCATCTACTTCATCTACAACAGCTTTAGTAAATGAAGTATCTGAATTTGATCCTTTTAGTTTCATTAAGAATTTATTTAAAACTAATTAATTTCTACTTCTAAAAGATCTTTTGCTGTAATTACTGAACCATGAATTTTTTCAGCCTCATTTTTGTGTTGAATTTCATCTCTATATCTTGCAGAAAAATGTGTTAAAATTAGATTTTTTACTTTTGCATTCTTACCTAACTCAGCAGCTTGTTTTGCAGTTGAATGACATGTATCTAAAGCTCTTTGTTTCTCTTCATCAATAAATGTAGAATCAAAAACTAAATAATCACATCCTAAGAAGAACTCTTCTAATTTTTTTGTAGGCATTGTATCTCCTGATATTCCTATTTTTTTACCTGGACGTTTTTCACCTAAAACTTGTTCAGGTTTTATTATTTCATTATTATTTGTTATTTCTTCTCCATTTTGTAATTTATTCCATAATTCACTTTGTTGCATGAATTAAATATTTTTTATTTTCATATACTTTTCCTTCATTAATAATATTAATTAAAATAGAAAATGGTAATCCAAAATTTAATACTTTAATATTTGCTCCAAGAAATTCATCAATTCCTTTGGGACCAAAAATTTCCAATGGTTCAGTTCTATTTTGCATTGACATTGTTTGTAATAATCCTAAAATTCCTACACAATGATCTCCATGCAAATGCGTAACGAATAATTTCATTTTTTTATTCCATCCTAAACCTGATTTCATATATGCAATTTGTGCAGCTTCACCTGCATCAAACATTAGAATTTCACCTTCTTTTTCTAGACATATACAAGATAATCCTCTTTTTTCAGTAGGCTGTGCAGCTGATGTTCCTAAAAAAACAAGTTTCATTTAATCAAAATAGTTCTTGTCAGACTTTTATGCCTATAGATATGATATTTTTTTAATCCCTTTAATTTCATTTTAGGATCTAATTCTTTTTTGAACATAATTGCAATTTTTTTGTTTTTAGGCACAATTGAGATAAATCTTTTAAGAATTTCTTCAGGTTTTTCTGATGTTTTTGATGATTTTCCATATGGTAAATCAGTAACAATTGCATCAAAAT
>LUMG01000081.1_pt1 | contig 23833 bp, 22 predicted proteins | sample 729691 | NCBI WGS metagenome assembly LUMG01 (sample SAMN03860269, study PRJNA289734) | marine metagenome | biome: seawater column; feature: ocean; material: water; isolation source: Red Sea water column Station 34 - depth 50m | place: Saudi Arabia: Red Sea | collected 2011-10-15 | depth 50 m
GAGTTTTTTCATTGCAGACGATGGAAAAAAATATAAAATTTTTGGAGAAGGTGGTGTTAAAAAAACTGCAGAAGAATTTCAAAAAGAATTTTTGGGTGAAATTCCAATTAATCCAGAAGTTGGTAAAACTGGTGATGAAGGGAAGCCAATTGTGGAAACTAACCCTGAGCATGAAATTTCTAAAATATATTTAAATTTTGCTGAAAAAATTAAATCAACTTATCTTTAAGATCAAAAGCAGTCATTAATTCATTCCACTCTCTTTTAGACAATCCAGAACTTTCAACATCTACATTTTCACCTTTAATAAGTTTTTGAATTATAACTTTTCCTTTTGCAGAAACTTCTGTGCCTCCTACTCTATAATCCATAAATGCATCATAAGTTATAGGAACCCATTTTTTTACAGTATCCAGCATTATGTCAGCATAAACTCTAATTTCATATTGAGCATGACTATCAGCTCTTAATCTTAAAAAATTCATCAAATTTAATAAATCAGTTTTCCAATACCATTGGGTATAATGTTAAATTCATTCTTGCAAGTTCTCTCGCTAGACCTTTTTTATTTTCATCAATAGTTGATCCATCAAATCTTTCATTAAGCATAGTCTCATAATTATCATAAGTTCTCTCTGCATCACTTTTTAGAAGTTCTAAAACTTCCTCTGCCTGTTTTCCTTCCAAGACATCTCCTCTACCCTGTCTGTTACTAGTTGATTGAGCAGCTAAATTTTCTTGTGATGGCAAATAAAATTCTTTATCTAAAATTGAATATCTTGCAGAATATTCATTTACATTTGCAGTTCTGTGTCTAATCCATTGTCTTGCAATAAATATTGGAAGCTTAACATGATATTTAATTTCACACATTTCAAATGGAGTGCTGTGCCAATGCCTCATCAAATATTTTATTAAACCTTTGTCAGTTGAAACTTGTTTGGTTCCTTTTCCGTACGATACTCTGGCTGATTGAACTATGGATGTGTCATCACCCATATAATCAACAACTCTTACAAAACCATGATCTAAAGCTGGAATTGCTTCATATAGGATTTTTTCAAGCTCAGGAGCAGTAACTCTTTTTGTTTGATTGCTTTGAGATTGTTGATTTTTTATTTCTTCTTGTTGTTCTTTAGTTAATTTCATGATTGTTATTGAATCTGTTGTAATTACTTTTATATTAATAATGTTGGTTTTCCAACTACGACGATAAACGAATTTCGTAATAACCATTGCGGACGTGGGGGCAGTACCCACCACCTCCACCATTACAACTTATGGGGGTGAACTAGATTCGACGGGTGACTAAAGGCTATTCTTTCGTTCGGGATTGTTCCACCGTAACGGGCTAATTTATAATTGCTAACGAAAGTTACGCACTTGCTGCCTAATTAACTTGGTTAATTAAGCAAACGGGGTCTGGGGCACCTGGCAACAGAACGCCCCCTATTTAATTTAATTTTTTTTTAATTTCAGCTTGAGCAGCAGCCAACCTTGCAACAGGAACTCTATAAGGTGAACAAGAAACATAATTCAATCCTGCTTTAGAACAAAAAGATATACTATGTGGATCTCCTCCATGCTCTCCACAAATACCTAATTTAAGATTTTTATTTTGTTTTCTTCCTTTTTCTACTGCTATTTCAACTAAATCTGAAACTCCTTCATCTATTGAAACGAAAGGATCAACAGAAAAAATTTTGTTTTCTAAATAATCATTTAAAAATTTACCACTATCATCTCTACTGATCCCAAAAGTAGTCTGAGTTAAATCATTTGTTCCAAAACTAAAGAATTCTGCATGCTTAGCAATCTCCTTTGCTTTTATTGCCGCTCTAGGTAATTCAATCATCGTTCCAACTAAAAATTCTATTTTCAATTTATTTTCTTGTTGAACTTGACTAGCAGTTCTAATTACTAATTCTTTCATTATTTTAATTTCAGCCTCTGTAGATACTAAAGGTATCATTATTTCAGGAAATGCAGATTTAATTTTATTTTTCTTGAGGTAAGCCAAAGCCTCGAATATTGCTTTGCATTGCATTTCATAAATTTCAGGAAAAGATATTCCTAGACGACATCCCCTATGACCTAACATAGGATTTTGCTCATGGAGCTCTTCAATTCTTGACTCAACCTCTTTAACTGGGAGATTAACTATACTAGCAACCTCATTAATTTCCTTTTCTGTACGTGGTAAAAATTCATGTAATGGTGGGTCCAACAATCTAACTGTGACTGGTAATCCACTCATGATTTTAAAAATATCTATAAAATCTTTTCTTTGATGCGGTAACAGTTTTTGTAATGCTATTGCTCTGTCTTCTTTTGTTTTAGATAATATCATTTCTCTTACAGACAAAATTCGTTCTTCATCAAAAAACATATGTTCAGTTCTGCATAATCCAATACCCTCAGCACCAAAATCTTTTGCTGTTTTGGTATCTTTTGGTGTCTCAGAATTTGTTCTTACTTTTAATTTTCTAAAGCTATCTGCCCAAGACATTAACTTGGAAAAATCACCAGATATTTCAGGCTTCACAGTTGAAACACTTCCAGCAATAATTCTTCCAGTTGAGCCATCAATAGTGATTACGTCTCCTTCTTTAATCTCCATTGAAGAAGTTTTAAAAGATTTATTTTCATAGTTTATATCAATTTCACTTGATCCTGATACACATGGTCTACCCATACCTCTCGCAACAACAGCTGCATGACTTGTCATTCCTCCTCTAGCAGTCAAAATTCCTTTAGCAGCATGCATTCCTTGTATATCTTCTGGGGAGGTCTCTACTCTAACCAAAATTGTATCTTGCATCATTGCAGTTAATCTTTCAGCCTCTTCTGATGTAAATACAACTTTACCACTGGCTGCACCTGGTGATGCTGGCAATCCATTTGCTATAACATTAATTGAACTTTTTTCATCCAAAGTAGGGTGCAAAAGTGTGTCTAAAGAATTTGGGTCAATTCTTAATACAGCTTCCTTTTTAGAAATTAATTTTTCTTTAACCATATCAACTGCGATCTTCACTGCTGATTTTGCTGTTCTTTTTCCTGATCTTGTTTGAAGCATCCATAGTTTACTATTTTCAACTGTAAACTCTACGTCTTGCATATCTTTGTAATGCATCTCTAATTTTTTCAAAATTTTTTGAAGTTCTTTAAAGACTTTAGGCATAGACTCTTCCATTGATAATTCTTTTACTTTAGCATCTCTCCTAGCTTTTTTTGTTATGTATTGAGGAGTCCTTGTACCCGCTACAACATCTTCACCTTGCGCATTAATTAAATACTCACCATATATTTCATTTGATCCATCTGATGGATTTCGTGTAAACACAACTCCCGTTGCACAATCATCACCCATATTTCCAAAAACCATTGATTGAACATTTACAGCAGTTCCCCACTCGGCTGGGATTTGATTTAGTTTTCTATAAACTTTTGCTCTATTACTTTCCCACGATAAAAATACTGCACTTATTGCTCCTAGCAATTGTTCATAAACATCTTGAGGAAAATCTTTTTTTGCCTTTTCTCTTACTGTTCTTTTAAAATCTTCAATTAATCCATCCCAATCACTTTCATCTAAATCTGTATCTAACAAAACACCTTTCGTAAGTTTATAATTTTCAATTAATTCCTCAAAATGATAACCTTCTACACCCATTACAACATTACCGTACATTTGAATGAATCTTCTATAACTGTCTTTAGCAAATCTTCCATTTGAAGTTTTAATTGCTAAAGCTTTAACTGTTTTATCGTTAAGACCCAGATTTAGAATAGTATCCATCATACCTGGCATTGATACTCTTGCACCAGACCGCACAGATAATAAAAGTGGATTTTTTAAGTCCCCAAATTTCTTAGAAACATCTTTTTCGATTAATTTTAATTCTTTTTTAATTTGAGAAATTAAATTTTTATTTAATTTTTTTTTATCCTTATAAAAAATTTCACAAACTTTTGTGGATATTGTAAAACCAGGAGGCACTGGAAGACCCATTCTTCCCATTTCAGAAAGATTAGCACCTTTTCCTCCTAAAAAGTTTTTAGGATTTTTAATTTTTTTACTATCCTTAGAATTAAAGTTTAAAATAAGTTTTTTCATTAACGGGAGTCGATTAGAGCAAAATTAACATAATTGTTGAACGTTTTACACATCATTTGGATTAGTTCCAGCCTATTCTTCTTTATGACCAGATCATCTTCGTTCACAATTACATTATCAAAAAAGTCAAAAACCTCTCTTTTGACGCTAGCTAAATTGTCCAATGTTTGAACATAATTTTCATCTTTATTAATGCCTGAAAAATATTTCCTTAATTCACTAATTTTTTTAAATAGGTTTTTTTCTAACTCAGTTTTAAAAATTCCAGGGTCAGTTGTATTTGATAATTCTATTTTATCTTTTTTTAATTCACCGTCTAAAATGTTTGAGGCTCTTTTATAGCTTGCAATAATATCTAAACCATTTGGTTTGTTAATAATTTTATTTAAATGTTTAGCTTTATTAAAAATAATAACAGATTGATCTAAGTTAAAAGAACTAGTTGATGCTTGAATTATATCATTTCTAATATTTTCTTCCTTCATGTGATATTTTAATCTATCCATTAAAAAATCTGATAATTCATTTTGTAGGGATTGGTTATCAATTTCAAAACCTTGATCTAAATACAGGCTTAAAGAATAATTAATTAGATCTTTTATTTTAAAATCTTTTTTATTTTCAACTATTATTCTTATTACCCCCAATGCTAATCTTCTTAGAGCATACGGATCTTTCGAACTTGTTGGTTTTTGATTTAAACCAAAAAAACCAACTAAAGTATCTATCTTATCAGCCAAAGAAAGGGCTATGCTAAATGGTTTTTTTGGAACTCTTGAACCTGAACCTGTAGGTAAATATTGCTCACTTATCGCCAAAGCTAAATCTTTATCAAAACCTTGTGCGTTAGCAAAATAACCTCCCATTACACCTTGGAGTTCTGGAAATTCACCTACTAGTTCTGATAATAAATCAACTTTACAAATTGATGCTGACAATTCAACTTTTTCTTTACTGATTAAAAGTTCATCAGATATCATTCCACCCAATTTTCTCATTCTTTGGGCTTTATCGAAATAACTTCCTAATCCTTTAAAATAATTCATTGATTTTAATTCAGTAACTTTTTTGACCATATTTTGAGATTTATCTTTTTTCCAAAAAAATTCTGCATCACTTAATCTTGCTTCAACTACTCTTTCATTTCCTAATTTAATTAATCCCTTTTTGTCTTTTTTGTTTGCAACCACTAAAAACTCATTGGTAATATTTTCTTTATTATCAAATATAGGAAAATATTTTTGGTGGTATTGCATGGTAATAATTAATATTTCTTTTGGAATATTTAAAAATTTTTTATCAAATTCACAAAGAAGGATATTTGGTTGATCTGTTAAATCTACAACTTCATTAAGTAATCTAGGATTATGTTGGATCTTAATATTTTTATTTTTTAATATATTGTTAAATTTTTTTTCTATTAATTTTTTTCTTTCATTGTGATCAACGATAATGTCAATTTTTTTAAAAAAACTTTTATAATTTTTAAATTCTAAGAAAGACTTTTTATTTTCCTCAAATTCTTTATCAATAAAAGTTGAGTTAGAAGATGTTAGGTGATGAAAATTAAAATTTAATTTTTTTTTATCAAATACAGCTAGAATTGATTTTAACGGTCTCCCCCAATTTAGGTCAAAGGTTCCCCAATACATTGATTTTTTCCATTGAATTTTACTTAACAATATTGGGATAAATTCCTCTAGCAATTCATGTGTGTGCAATTTTTTTGATTTTGTCTTGAAAAAATAAAATTCTCCTTTGTCAGTTTTCTTTTGGTAGAGATCCTTTTTTACGATTTTATTTGACCTAACAAATCCCTCTAGTGCTACCTCTGGTGACTTGATATTTGGACCTTTAATCTCCTCAGATTTTAGTACAACATTTTTTTGAACTCCTTCAAATAATAACACTAGTCTGTTTGGTGTTGAGTATGATGAACTTTTTTTAAATAAAATTGATTTTTCTAAAAAAAAATCATTAAAACTTTTAAGTAAATCTTCCCTTAAATTTTGTTGAAGATTTGAGGGTATTTCTTCACTAAATAATTCTAAAAAAAACTCTGACATTATTTTTGACTATCTAACCAAACGCCTGCTGCAGATTTTGTAATATCTCTTATTCTAGCAATATAACCTGCTCTTTGTGCAACACTGATTGCACCTCTTGCATCTAAAATATTAAATACATGACTGGCTTTTAAACATTGATCATATGCTGGTAAAGAAATTTTTTTTTCTACCAAATCTTTTGCCTCAGACTCATGCATTTCAAACATTTTCAAAAGTGTTTCTACATTCGCGTGTTCAAAATTATATGCTGAAAATTCTTTTTCAGCTTGATGAAATACTTCGTGATATTTTACACCTTCATCATTCCACAATAAATCATAAACATTTTTTTCTTTTTGAGTGAACATACAAATTCTTTCTAATCCATAGGTGATTTCAACTGATACAGGTTTACAATCAAATCCAGCCATTTGTTGAAAATAGGTGAATTGAGTAATTTCCATTCCATCACACCATACTTCCCATCCCAATCCTGCGGCACCTAATGTTGGACTTTCCCAATCATCTTCAACAAACCTTATATCATGATCATTATGATCTATTCCTATAGTAGATAAACTATTTAGATAAAGTTTTTTTATATTTTCAGGGGAAGGTTTAATTAAAACTTGAAATTGATAATAGTGTTGTAACCTGTTTGGATTATCTCCATATCTTCCATCTGTAGGTCTTCTTGATGGTTGTACGTAAGCTGCTTTCCATGGTTTATTTCCAAGTGATCTTAGGGTAGTAGCTGGATGAAAAGTTCCTGCACCAACCTCCATATCATAAGGCTGCAAAATAATGCATCCTTTTTTACTCCAAAATTTCTGAAGATTTAAAATTGTATCTTGGAATGTTTGAATTTTTTTTTTTTCTTTTTTTGCTTTAGAAACCATATCTTTGCCAAATTGATCTTTCATCTAAAATACTTGCTATTTGATCTACTTGATTGCTGGATGAAGAAAGTTTTTGACTTAACCATCCTTTTGATTTTTCAAATTTTTTAATTATTACATCTTCACCAAATTTATCCCTTAATATTTCATGTGCGTTACCTATTCCGTCAATTAATCCTAAATTTTTTGCTTTACTGCCTGACCAAAACTCACCTGAAAAAAGTTCTACATCAGATTTGTTTAATTTTGATCCTCTACTTTTTTCAACAACATCTATAAAGTCTTTATGAAGATCCAATTGAATATTTTTTAATCTTTCAATATCCTCGTTTTTTTCTTCTAAAAATGGATCAAGTGTGCTTTTGTTTTTGCCAGCAGTATGAACTCTTCTTTCAACCCCAATTTTTTTTATCAACTCAGTAAATCCAAAAGAAGAATATATCACTCCTATAGATCCAATTATTGAACTTGAATTTGCATAAATTTCGTCCCCAGCACAAGAAATCAAATAGCCTCCAGAAGCTGCTACGTCTTCAGCGAATACAATAACTTTTTTTTTGTGTTTTTTTGCTTGTTGTCTAATAAAACTGTAGATTAAATGAGATTGGACTGGTGATCCTCCTGGAGAATTGATTGATATAGCAACACATGCCGCTTTTTTCAGAGAAAAAGCCTTTTTAATTAGTTCTTCTTGACCTGCAAAATCAATACCTTGTTTAAATTTTCCTGCATTACCAATAACCCCACTTAATTTTAAGTGAGCAACAATTTTTTTCTTTTTAAAAAAAGAGAACATAGGTAAGTCTTATAGAATTATTTATTGAATATAAAGACTACTTATAATTGAAGAAACTGGTGCGTCAATTGATAAGTAATATATATAAACAAATTATACTAATTTAAAAATGTTATGGGAACAGTTGTACAGCTTAAAAATCAGATAAATGATTCATATTTTCAGCTTAAAGACTCGGTTGAAGAAAAACTAGTTTTAACCGAAGAAAAAATAAAATCAAAATTATCTAGTGACGTACAGCTGGTTCAAAAAATGACAGATTATCACATAGAAACTGGAGGAAAAAGACTAAGAGCTTTACTAACATTGGGTAGTGCAAAATTATGTGGTTACTCTAAAGGCTCTAGAGATATAAATTTAGCTGCGTGTGTTGAATTAATTCACAGCGCAACATTGATGCATGATGATGTAATTGATGAAGGCACTGTTAGAAGAGGAAAAGAAACTTTAAACAAAGTTTGGGATAATCATTCGTCAGTTTTAATTGGAGATTATCTATTGAGTAGATGTTTTGAAATGATGGTAGAAGACGGAAACCTAGAAGTTTTAAAATTATTATCGTCCACTTCATCTAAAATTGCTCAAGGAGAAGTTCTACAACTTCAACACAAAGGTGAAGTTGATATGCTGGAAGAAACATATTTAAAAATAATCTCAGCTAAAACTGCTGAGTTATTTGCAGCAGCAACTAAAGTTGGTGCTATTTTATCTGATGCAGAAAATAAAGAAAAAGATGCTTTAGAATTTTATGGAAGAAACTTGGGATTAACTTTTCAAATAGCAGACGACACACTAGACTATAATGCTGAGCTCAAACTATTTGGTAAAAAAATTGGTCAAGATTTTTTTGAAGGAAAAATTACCTTACCAATAATTTTACTTTTTCAAAAATTAGGAAATGATGAAAAGAAAATTTTATCAAATATGTTTAAAAAAGAGTTAAGAACTAAAGATGACTTTAATGAAATTATTGCTCTTATAAATAAGTATAAAATAATTCAAGAATGCTATCAAAAAGCTCAGCACTATATAAATTTAGCCTCAAACTCTCTAAGTGTATTTAAAGACTCTGAAGAAAAAAATATTCTTAAAAGATTAACATCATTTAGTTTATCAAGAAATTTTTAAGGACTTAATAAAGACTTTATCCACTTCCCAGAGTTATCTTTATTGTATTTTAATCTCTCGTGGATTCTGTTCTCACCATCTAGCCAAAATTCAATACTATCTGGAGATAAAATCCATCCAGACCAGTGACTTGGTCTTGGTACATCTGATTTGTTGCTATATTTTTTTTTGTAATCTTGTATAGATTTTAACAATTGTTCTCGCGAATTTAATTCTTCACTTTGCTTAGAAGCCCATGCTCCTATTCGACTTTCATACGCTCTAGATGAATAATATTCATCTGCAACCTGATCAGAAACTAATGACACCTTTCCATTAATTCTTATTTGTCTTAGGAGACTTTTCCAATGGAAACACATCGCAGCATACGGATTTTCTTTTAATTCATTTCCCTTTTGACTATTTAAATTTGTATAAAATACAAATCCATCTTTGTTGAAATCTTTAAGTAAAACCATTCTAACTGAAGGAATGTTGTTTTTATCTGATGTGGCCAAAGCAACAGCGTTTGGATCATTTGGTTCAGTTTTCTTTGCTTCCTCCATCCATTCATGAAATAAATGAATTGGATCATCTATATCAAGAAAACAACTATTAAGACCTAAAGAGTTTTTTTGATTCATAATTTAAACAAAATAATCTATATAATATAAATAATGTCATTTAATACTTTTGGAAAGCTATTTCGTTTCACAACTTGGGGAGAGTCTCATGGACCTGCAATTGGTTGTATTGTTGATGGTTGTCCTCCAAACATAAATCTTAAAGAGCAAGATATTCAAATAGAATTAGACAAAAGAAAACCAGGACAATCTAAATTTACAACTCAGCGAAAAGAGGATGACAAAGTTCAAATATTGTCAGGAGTATTTGAGGGTAAAACTACAGGAACACCTATTTCTCTCATAATCTACAACAAAGATATGAGATCCAAAGATTATAGTAATATTAAAGATAAGTTCAGACCAGGTCATGCAGATTTTACTTATTTTAAAAAATATGGAATTAGAGACTATAGAGGTGGTGGTAGATCTTCTGCTAGAGAAACTGCAGCAAGAGTTGCAGCCGGTGCAATAGCAAAAGTTGTACTTCAAAAAAAATTAGGTAAAAAATTTAAAGTAATTGGTGCAGTAACTCAGCTAGGAATTCTTGGATGTGATACAAATCAATGGAACGATAAAGTAATTTCAAAAAATCCATTTTTTTGTCCAGATAAATCAATGATTAAATTATGGGAAAAATATTTGCTTGGTGTAAGAAAATCAGGATCCTCATGTGGAGCAGTGATTGAAATAAGAGCAAGAGGTATCCCAGTTGGTTTAGGTGCTCCAATTTATTCAAAATTGGATACTGACATAGCTTCAGGTCTAATGAGTATTAATGCAGTTAAAGGCGTAAATATTGGTGCAGGAATGAACTCAGCACAATTAAGTGGAGAACAAAATTCAGATGAAATTTCTTCAAAAGGAAATAAATTAAAATTCAATTCAAATAAAGCAGGTGGAATTCTTGGTGGAATTTCTACGGGCCAAGAAATTATTGCATCTTTTGCTGTCAAACCAACATCGTCAATTTTAACTAGTAGAAAAACTATAAATAAATTTGGGAAAAATACTTCAATATCTGTTAAAGGTAGACATGATCCTTGTGTAGGAATTAGAGCTGTACCAATTGGTGAAGCTATGATGAACTGTGTTTTACTTGACCACTACTTAATGAATAAAGCCCAATGTAGTTAGCTGAAATTAATTTTTCACAACTCTTATTGTTTCCTTTTGAAACAAAATATCAGCAATTTTCTTAGAAATTTGAGAACTGTTTAATCCAGCTTTATCGTACATTTTTTTTGGATCATCTTGTTCAATGAATTCATCTGGTAAAGTCAGTGATCTAAATTTTAAACCTTTATCAAATACTCCTCTTTCAGCTAATAAATTTTTAACATGAGAACCGAAACCACCTATTGATCCCTCTTCAATAGTTATCATAAGCTCATGTTCCTTAGCAGATTTTAGTATAAGTTCTTCGTCTAAAGGCTTTGCAAATCTGGCATCTATCAAAGTTGTTGAAACCCCTTTTGCTTTTAATTCCTCTACAGCTAACTTGCACTCCTCAAGTCGAGTACCGAGGTTTAAAATACAAACTTGTGTCCCTTGTTGAACGACTCTCCCTTTACCAATTTCAATTTTTTCGTCTATTGATGGGAGATCAACACCTACTCCAGTTCCTCTTGGATATCTAATTGCAGAAGGTCTATCATTTATATCTACTGAAGTATTAATCATTTTAACCAGTTCAGCTTCATCACTTGCCGCCATTACTACAAAGTTTGGTAAAGTTGATAAGTAAGTTATATCAAATGAACCAGCATGTGTTGATCCATCAGCACCAACTAATCCTGCTCTATCTATCGCAAATCTAACTGGTAAACTTTGGATGGCAACATCGTGGACAACTTGATCATATGCTCTCTGTAAAAATGTAGAATAAATTGCAGCATATGGTTTGTATCCTTCGGTTGCTAGACCGGCTGCAAAAGTTACAGCATGTTGTTCCGCTATTCCAACATCAAACATTCTATTTGGAAACTCCTTGCCAAAAATATCCATGCCAGTCCCTCCTGGCATCGCTGCTGTTATTCCTACTATTTTGCTATCTTTTTTAGCATGTTTAACTAACGTGTTTGCAAATACTTTTGTATAAGCTGGAAGGTTTGATTTGCTCTTTACTTGTTCGCCAGTCTCAACATTAAATTTTGACACTCCATGATAATGATCATTTGCTTTTTCTGCATAAGAATAACCTTTTCCTTTTTGAGTTTTGATATGAATCATTATAGGACCCTCATGTCTTGATTCTTTTGCATTTTTTAAAATTGGAACTAGGCTTGATAAATCATGACCATCTATAGGACCTGCATAATAAAAACCAAGTGAACTAAACAATGTACCTCCAGTAACTGCTGAACGGAAAAAATCCTCTGCTTTTCCTGCTTTAGCACTAAATCTTTTTGAAAATGCAGATGTAATTAACTTTAAGGTTTCTCTAAGACTAAAATATATTTTACCAGTAAATAATTTTGCCAAGTAAGTTCTCATTGCTCCAACTGGTTTTGCAATTGACATGTCGTTATCATTTAAAATAACAATCATTTTTGTCTTAGATGCTCCAGCATTATTCATGGCTTCATAAGCCATACCTGCGCTAATTGCTCCATCACCTATTACAGCTATTACATTGGAAGACTTATTTTCTAATTTATTTGCCTCAGCAATTCCTAATGCTGATGAAATAGATGTTGAACTATGGGCTGCTCCAAATGGGTCATACTCACTTTCAGATCTTTTTGTAAAACCTGATAAACCATCGCCCTGTCGTAAAGTTCTAATTTTATCTTTTCTTCCAGTTAAAATTTTATGTGGGTAAGATTGATGGCCAACATCCCATATTAATTTATCATTTGGGGTATCAAAAACATAATGAAGTGCAACTGTCAATTCAACAACTCCCAAACCAGCACCAAGGTGACCTCCTGTTTCTGAAACAGCACTTATCATTTCCTCCCTCACCTCATCTGCTACTTTTTGTAAATTATTTTCAGAAACTTTTCTTAAATCAGATGGAAAATTGATATTATTTAAAAATTGATAATTTTTTTTCATTTTTTTCTATTCAGTATATAGCCTAATGTTTCATTTATTTTTTCAGATCTTGAACCATATTTTCTTAAATTCTTATTAATATCTTTTATTATCTTATCACAATACTTAAGTGAGTCATCATAGCCTATTAAATTTATAAGTGTTGCCTTGCCTTTTTTTTGATCTTTTCCTGTTTTTTTCCCAGCTTCCTTAGAATTACTTTTCAGATCAATTAAATCATCAGCTATTTGGAATAATAAACCAATTTTTGATCCAATATTTTCAAAAAATTTAATTTCTTGGATTGTTTTTTTCTTAATTATTGCTGGAGCTGCACAACAAAAACTAAATAACATTCCAGTTTTTTTTATTTCCATTTCTAATATTTTATTCCTTGATATTTTCTTTCTCTCATAACTTAAATCTAAATATTGCCCACCAGCTATTCCTAAATGTCCTGAACATTCTGATAATTTTTTGATTAGGTTGATCTTTATCTTTTCATTTAATTTCAATTTAGGACTTGATAAAATTTCAAAAGCTAAAGTCAGTAATGAATTTCCTGCTAGAACTGCTGTAGACTCACCAAATTTAATGTGAGCTGAAGGTTTTCCTCTTCTTATATCATCATCATCCATGCAGGGTAGATCATCATGAATAAGAGAATAAGCATGAATACATTCAACGGCCGACCCAACTATTATCAATGTTTTATAATCTATTGAAAATAATGACCCTAAGTCGATTAAGATTTTAGATCTTATTTTTTTTCCACCTGGAAACAAACCATACTTCATGGGTGACTTTAGCTGAGAATATTTCTGTGAATTAATATATTTTTTAAGGAAAATATTTGTATCCTTAGCTATTTTATTAAGCTGTTTTTTCATTTTTTTTAGTTATCTCTTTAATCTTTTTATTTGTCTCTTCCCCAATAGATTTAAAATTTTTATGAAATTTCTTTTCAATAATATTATTTAATTTTAGAAGTTCTTGATAACTGTCAACTGAATTGTTTAAATCATTTTCCTTCTCTAGAGACTCTATAATCTTATTTGCTTTTTCTGTAAGCTCCTCAACTGAATACTGATCATAATCAAGTGGTAATATTTTATCTTTCATATAATAATAATTATTAATACATGAAATCTATTCAATCAAATATCAAAAAAGCAAAAAAATATTTAGATAATAATCATTGTGTTGCGGTACCAACAGAAACTGTTTATGGATTGGCTGCAAACGCTTACTCGAATAGTGCAGTTAAGAAAATATTTAGTCTTAAAAAAAGACCATTAAATAATCCTCTAATTGTCCATTATTACGATATTCAAAGACTTAAAGAAGACTGTGATATAAATGATAATTTAGTTAAACTTTACAAAAAATTTTCTCCAGGTCCGATAACTTATGTTCTGAAATTAAAAAATAACTCAAAAATATCAAAATTTGTCACTAATAATAAAAAAAGTATTGCCGTACGTTTCCCTAAACATAAATTGTTAAGAAATTTATTAAAAAATTTAGATTATCCGGTAGCGGCACCTAGTGCAAATATATCCTCAAGATTAAGTTCAGTTAAACCATCTGATGTAAAAGAAGAATTTGGTTCAAAAATAAAATATATTTTAAATGGAGGAAAAAGTAAAATTGGAGTTGAGTCTACAATACTAAACCTTTTAGAAAAGCCCTCACTTTTAAGATATGGAGGCCTAGATACTAAAAAAATCGAAAATGTTTTAAAAAAAAAATTATTAATTAATACAAATTCAAAAAAAAAATTATCACCTGGTTTATTTCCGTTACATTACTCACCCGGGATACCTTTAAGAGTCAATGTTAAAAAACCAAAAAAAGATGAGGCTTATTTATTAATAAAAAAAAGAAAATCAAAATTAAAAAACTATTATTATTTATCCAAAGTGAAAAATATAGATGAAGCTGCAAAGAATTTATATTCAACTTTAAGAAAAATTAAAAACGATGGTTTTAAAAAGATTGCAGTCGAAAAGATACCAAACAAAGGTCTTGGCAAAACAATTAATGATAGATTAAAGAGAGCCTCTAAATATTGATGACAAATTCTATTGAAGTAATAAATCTATCAAAAAAATATAAAGATAAAGTAGCAGTAACTAATATAAATTTTAAAATTAATGAAAATGAAATGGTTGGTTTATTAAAATATTGAAAAAAACAAAATCTCACTTCTTCACAAAATGAATTTTATTTCACCATATATTGAATTACCTAAAAAACTTAAAGTTAAACAAAATTTAATTGTTTATGGAAAATTATATAACATTCAAAATTTAAATGACCGAATAGATCACCTTGCAAATAAACTTAGATTAAAAGACCTTTTAAACAAAATTACTGGAGAACTTTCTTCTGGACAAAAAAACAGGGTAAGTCTTGCTAAAGCTTTAATAAATGATCCAACGGTACTTTTGTTGGATGAACCCACTGCTTCATTAGATCCTGAAACTGGTGATTTTGTAAGATCGTTTTTAGAAGAATACAAAAAGGAAAAAAAAATATCAGTTTTGCTTGCCTCTCATAATATGGAAGAAGTAAAAAGATTATGTAGTTCTGTTTTAATGATGAAAGATGGTTTAATAGTGGATAGAGGAACACCTGAAGAGTTAATAACAAAGTATGGAAGAAGAAATTTAGAAGAAGTATTTTTAGAAATTGCGAGAAAATAAAAATGAATTTAATTAGAATTTATGGTCTTTTTTTAAGACACTTTTATTTAATAACTAGATCATTTCCAAGAATATTAGACTTAATTTATTGGCCTTCAATTCAAATTACTCTCTGGGGATTTATTTCTAATTTTTTTGCAGCTCATAGCACTTACTACAGTGGTGCGGTAGGAGTTATTCTTTCATGTGCAATTCTTTATGATTTTTTATTTAGAACCAGTATTGGCTTTAATATGTTATTTTTGGAGGAAATTTGGAGCAGAAACTTTACAAACCTATTTATTGCTCCTATGAAAATTAGTGAGATAATTATCTCTTTAGTTTTAACAGCTTTAATTAGAGCTTTAATTGGTTTAATACCAGCAATATTGTTAACTTCTCCATTGTTTGGAATTTCATTGTTAAAACTTGGTCTTCCTTTGGCTTTTCTTTTCTTAAGTTTATATTTATTTGGAATTACGCTTGGTCTACTTGTGTCAGCAGGATTATTAAGATTTGGTCCATCTTTTGAAAATATTGCATGGTCTACCATGTTTTTGTTAGCACCTTTTGGCTGTATATACTACCCAGTTGAAATATTACCAGAAATATTCCAATCAATCGCTTTCGCATTGCCATTAGTATATATTTTTGAGGAGACTAGAAATATTTTAGTTAATGGAACAGTCAATTATGAAAATATAATAAATGCAGTCTATCTTAATGGGTTTTATTTAATTTTATCAATATCCGTATTTTATTACTCTTTCGATAAAGCAAGAGAAAAAGGAACTTTGATAAACATGGGAGAATAAATTGGTGCGCCTGCTAGGAGTCGAACCCAGAACCTCCTGATCCGAAGTCAGGCGCTCTATCCAGTTGAGCTACAAGCGCATATAGTATTAATATTATATTTTATGGAAAAAAACATTAATTTTATAGTCAAAGAGGATGAGAAGAATTTAAGGGTTGATATTTTAATTAACAAAAGAGAGGAATTAATTAGTAGAACTAGAATTAAAAATTTAATTTTAAAAGAAAAGTTAACACTAAATAATGAAATAATTAAAAGTCCGTCAAAAAAAGTCTCAATTGGTGATACTATAAATCTTAAGATTCCAGAGCCTGAAATAGCATCCCTTAAACCTTACGAATTTAAATTAGAAATAATATACGAAGATGATGATCTATTAGTAATTAATAAACCTGCCGGAATAATCATGCATCCAGGAGCTGGAAATTATGATAAAACAATTGTTAATGCATTGATGCATTATGATAAGGATTCTTTATCAAATATAGGTGACGAGTTAAGACCTGGTATTGTTCATAGAATTGATAAAAACACATCTGGTTTAGTTGTAATTGCAAAAAACAATGAAACTCATGAAAATTTATCAAAACAATTTAGTGATCATACAATTATAAGAGAGTACCAACTTTTAATATGGGGAAAATTAAGACCCTCCTCAGGAAGGATTGAAACATTTATAACTCGTAGTTCAAAAAATAGACAACTAATGGAAGTTAGTAGTTCTAAAGGTAAGAAAGCTATAACAAATTATAAAACACTTGAAATTTTTGAAAATCAGAAAACACCAACTTTAAGTTTAGTTGAATGTAAATTAGAAACAGGAAGAACACATCAGATAAGAGTTCATATGAACTTTAAAGGTAATAGTCTAGTTGGAGATGACAAATATAAAAAAAAATATAAAAAATTAAAAAATATTGATTTTGATATCCAAAATTCAATTACTAAATTAAATAGACAATTCCTGCATGCAAAAACTTTAGGATTTATACATCCACGTACTAAGAAAGAGATGATTTTTTCCTCACTTTTGCCACAAGATCTAAATAATATTCTAAAAATGCTTAGAAACACTGAAGAATAAATTATTGAAAATTAGGTATAATTAATTAAATAAACACTGTTATGAGCACAACAATGAGCAACAATCTGCCAACCCTTTCTAATGAAGGTGGACTATCTGCATATTTAGAGCAGATTAAAAAATTTCCGATGTTAGCTGCAGAAGAAGAATATATGCTAGCAAAAAATTGGAAAACGACTGGTAATATTAAAGCTGCAGAAAAACTAGTTACTAGTCATTTAAGATTAGTTGCAAAGATTGCTATGGGCTACAAAGGATATGGTTTGCCTATTAATGAAATGATTTCAGAGGGAAATGTAGGTCTTATGCAAGCTGTTAAGAAATTTGAACCAGAAAAAGGTTTTAGATTGGCAACTTATGCAATGTGGTGGATTAAGGCTTCTATTCAAGAATATATTTTAAGATCTTGGAGTCTTGTCAAAATTGGAACTACTACTGCTCAAAAAAAATTATTTTTTAATCTAAAGAAAATTAAAAATCAAATTTCTCCAGAAACTGAAGGTGACTTAAGAGATGAACACGTTGATCATATAGCTAATAAGCTCGATGTAAGTAAAGAAGAAGTCGTTTCAATGAATAGAAGACTTTCTGGAAAGGAGTTCTCGCTAAATGCTCAAGTTGGGGAAGATGGCGATGAATGGCAAGACTGGTTGGTTGATAAAGAACTTGATCATGACTTAAAATTTGCTCACCACGAGGAAATGGAACAAAGAAAAGATTTATTAAAAGACTCTATTAAAGTTCTTAACGATAGAGAAAGAGAAATTTTATACTCAAGAAGACTAAATGATGACCCAACTACACTAGAAGATTTAAGTAAAAAATATAAAATTAGCAGAGAAAGAGTTAGACAAATAGAAAATAAAGCATTTGAAAAACTCCAAAAGCACATGCTTCTATTAGCTAAATCAAAAAATCTTTTACCTGCAAACTAAACTTCAAAAGGGTTTTCAATTAAAATAGTATCATCTCTTTCTGGACTAGTTGAGATACTTGATACTTTTGCACCAATAAAATCTTCAACAGCAAAAATATATTTTTTTGCATTTTCAGGTAATGAGTCCAGATTTTTAACTCCATTTGTAGAAACTTTCCAACCTGGAAAAGTTTCATAAATTGGTTTTATTTTTATTTGATCTTCTACAGCAGCAGGTAAATAATCTAATCTTTTACCATCAAGCTCATAAGCAACACACATTTTAATTTCATCTAATTCATCAAGTACATCTAATTTTGTTAAAGCGATACCATCAATACCTGAAACTTTAATAGTTTGCCTTACCAAAACACCATCAAACCATCCGCATCTTCTTTTTCTACTTGTAACAGTTCCAAATTCTTTTCCACGTGTTCCTAAAAGTTCACCAACATCATCAGTTAACTCTGTAGGAAAAGGACCTTCACCAACTCTTGTTGTGTAAGCTTTTGTAATTCCAAGAACATAATTTATAGAATTAGGACCACAACCAGTTCCTGTAGCTGCGCTTGAGGCAACAGTGTTAGATGAAGTTACAAAAGGATAAGTTCCATGATCTACATCAAGTAAAATGCTATTTTAAGCAAATCAGATTTAAGCTGATCTTTTTCAAAAATTTTTTTTCCTAGGCCTTTTCTAATTGCATTATGATGAACTAGTACAGAGTCGAGTCTTTGATCTAAATTTTTTTCAGATCTTAGATCCATAACTCTTATAGATCTTCTTCCAACTTTATCTTCATATGCTGGTCCAATTCCACGTCTTGTAGTTCCTATTTTGCTTTTTCCTGCTGCATCCTCTCTAATCTCATCCATTTCTCTATGAAAAGGCAAAATTAAATTTGCGGACTCCGAAATAATAAAATTATTTACATTTACTTCTACACCTTTAGATTTTATTTCTTCTATTTCCTCTAATAAAGCCCATGGATCTACGACAACTCCGTTGCCAATAATTGATATTTTGCCTTTTCTAACTATTCCAGATGGCAATAATCTCAATTTATAAGTAACACCATCAATCACTAAAGTATGGCCAGCATTATGACCTCCTTGAAACCTTATTACTACATCAGCCTGTTCAGATAACCAATCAACAATTTTTCCTTTACCTTCGTCACCCCATTGAGATCCAACAACGACTATATTTTTCATTATTTAAATTTTCTGTTTACTTTTAAGGAAGTGAGATGGTTAATTGGGCCATGACCTTTTCCATATTTCGGGTTTGATTTAATTGCAGAATTTACATACTTAATTCCTAGCTCACAAGATTTCTTTACTGTTTTTCCACATGATAAAAAAGTTGTAACTGAGCTAGATAATGTACAACCTGTACCATGGGTATTCTTTGTTTTGTGACGCTCGCTTTTGAAGATCTTTATGTCTTTTTTGTTTATTAAAATATCTATTACATTTTTATGTTTTAAATGACCACCTTTTATAAGTACATTTTTGGCTCCTAATGCTATAAGTTTATTAGCAGCAAAAATCATATCCTCTTTTGTTATAATTGTTGTTTTAGTCAAAATTTCTGCCTCTGGGATATTGGGGGTAATAAGTGATACTTTTTTAATTAATTTTAATTTTAATAATTGAATAGCTTTAGTATCTATAAGTTTAGCCCCTCCTTTAGCAACCATAACTGGATCTAATACGATTTTTTTAACTTTAATTACATCCAGAGCTTTCAGTACCATTCTAATAACCTCTGAAGAATGTAGCATACCAATTTTTATTGCATCAGGTCTTATATCTTTGCAACTATAAATAATTTGATTAAAAATTTCTTTTGGATTAATTCCAACAATTGATTTTACACCTGTGGTATTTTGAGAAGTAACTGCTGTTATTGCTGTCATTGCATAAGAACCTAGAGCAGTAACAGTTTTTATATCAGCTTGAATACCTGCTCCACCAGATGAATCAGATCCTGCAATAATTAAAATTTTAGAATTAGGTTTCAATTTATTTAATTTTTTTCGTAATCATGTTCACGCATTTATATAGAAGAGCTTTGTTTTCACTTTCTCCCATTACTCTTATTTTAGATTCTGTTCCTGATTTTCTTACTAAAATTCTTCCATTACCTTTGATTAATTTATCTGCATTTTTTATAATTTTTTTTATCTCTGGTTTATTAATTATATTTTTATCTTTAACTTCGATATTTTCTAAAAGCTGAGGTGTTTTCTTAAATTGATCAAAAAATTCACTTGCCTTTTTTCCTTTTCTTAAAGCAAAAAGAGCTTCTAAAGCTACTAGCAAACCATCTCCTGTAGTTGCAAATTTACCTAAAATAATATGTCCCGATTGTTCACCACCTAAATTAAAATTATATTTCTGCATTTTTTCTTTAACATATCTATCTCCAACATTTGCCCTTAGAAATTTTATTCCTTTTGATTTAAAATATTTTTCTAACCCATAATTTGACATTAATGTTCCAACAACTCCCCCTTTTAACATTTTTTTATTTTTCCATCTTGTTGCTAAAGCAGCTATAATTTGATCTCCATCTATTATATTGCTTTTTTCATCACACATTATAATTCTATCAGCATCCCCATCTAAAGATATTCCAATATGTGCTTTATATTTTTTTACAGCAGATCTAATTTTTCTTGGAAAAGTTGATCCACATTTTTTATTAATGTTTAAACCATTTGGTTTAACTCCTATTGCTATGACTTTAGCTCCTAATGATTTCAATAATTCAGGACCTGCCTTATAACCAGCGCCATTTGCACAATCGATTACTATTCTTAGTCCTCTTAAATTGAACTCTTTAGTGAAATTTTTTTTTAATATTTTAATATATTTTTTAGTACCTGTTTCTAATCTTTTAACTCTTCCTAATTTTTCAGAATGCGAAAGGTTTTTTGAGATTTTCTTATCTATAAGTCCCTCAATTTTTTTTTCTATTTTATCTGATAATTTCATTCCATCAGGACCAAACAATTTTAAACCATTGTCAAAATGTGGATTGTGAGAGGCAGTGATCATTATACCCATATTAGCCTTCATTTCTTTTGTTAGCATAGCCAACCCATTAGTTGGTAAGGGTCCTAGAGTATAAACATGCATACCAGCTGAAGCCAAACCTGAAACAAGAGCTGGCTCAAGTGTATATCCTGACAATCTCGTATCTTTTGCAATTATTGCTGTTTGTTTTCTTTTTTTTTGAGATTTAAAGTATGTTCCGCTAGCAAGTCCAAATTTAAAGAACATATCTCCATTTATATATTTGCTATTAACTGCTCCTCTTATTCCATCTGTTCCAAAATATTTTTTTGTCATTAATTTTTGACTATCTCGTTAAAAACTTTAATACCTTGCTTAACTTCATTAACATCATGAATTCTTAAAATCTGAATTCCTTGCATTAAAAGATATATTGAAGAAGCCATAGTTCCACCGATCCTTGTTTTGCTATCATTTTTTTTTGATATATCTTTAATAAATCTTTTTCTTGAATTCCCTACTAGTATAGGAAAACCTAATGAATGAAAAATAGAAACACCTCTTATAAGATTCATATTATGTTTCAAATTTTTTCCAAATCCAATTCCAGGATCTAAAATTATATTATTATGTTTAATACCCTTGGACCTTATTAACTTAATCTTATCTTCAAAATAATCATATATATCTAATAATTCATTTTTATATTTCGCTTTCTTTTGCATATTTTCTGGTGTCCCAACTGAATGCTGTATTACAAATGGAATTTTATACTTTTTTAAAATATTTATTGTTTTGGGATCATAACTTAACCCTGAAACATCATTAATCAGTTTAACTCCCATCCTGATACCTGTTTCCATAAGCCTAGACTTTCTTGTGTCTAAAGATATTGGTATTTTTTTTACAATTAATTTTAATATCTTATTAATTCTATTCCATTCTTGCTTTTCACTTATAGGCTTCGATCCTGGTCTTGTAGATTCTCCACCAACATCTACTATAGATGCACCACTTTTGTATAAACTAATAGCATGAGTGATACCCTTATTTTTTTTATTAAATTTACCTCCATCCGAAAAACTGTCGGGTGTAAGATTTAATACATTTAATACTCCTAAAATATTTGGAATTTTTTTAAAATTAAAATTAGAAAAATTTTTTTTTTTTGAATTTATTTTTTTAATATCAGCATTTATTTTTTTTTTTAAATTATTTGGTAATTTCTTGACTTGATTTATAGAAATTCTTCTGATCTTTTTTCTTGTAATAATCTCAACATGGTCAAAAGATATTTCTTTAATCTGATGTAATGGAATAGATTTTTTTTTATTTACTAAAATTTTAGATTGATTACCAAAGTAGAAATTACACGCTCTTGTGTAATATCTTTGCATTATTTATTAATGAACAATTTTAGGTTTCAAACCCATAGCACCCAAAGCTGAGTCTTGATCATCTTTTGTTTCTGGATTATCTAAAACTTTATCTTTAGGATATAAATTTTTATTAATTATATTCTCTATTTCTTCACCAGTTAATGTTTCATATGTTATTAGAGCTTTGGCAATTTTATGTAAGTCATCTATTTTTTCTGTCAAAATTTTCTTAGCTTGGTTATATCCTTCATCAACAAGTTTTCTTATTTCTTTATCTATTTTTTGAGCAACTTCCTCTGAAACAGATTGAGTTTGAGTAACCGATCTTCCTAAAAATACTTCTTCTTGATTTTCTCCATATTCGACTGGGCCCATTTCCTCACTCATACCATATTTTGTCACCATGGCTCTTGCAAGTTGTGTAGCTTGATTAATATCTGAACCACTTCCACCACCTGCACCTGTAGATATGTTGTCTTTTCCAAAAATTAATTCCTCAGCAACTCTACCTCCAAAACAAACAGCCAATCTTGCTTTTAAATATTTTATTGAGTAACCATGTTTGTCCCTCTCTGGTAAATTCATTACCATTCCAAGAGCTCTTCCTCTTGGTATAATAGTTGCTTTTAATGTTACAATTCTTTTATTTTTTCTTGCTGCTAACAAAGCTGCTTCATTAACCAGATTTGCAAGATCAGCTCCTGAAAAACCTGGTGTACCTCTTGCTATTGTTCTTAAATTGACATCTGGTGCCATTTTTATTTTTTTCACATGAACTTTTAAAATTTTTTCTCTTCCAATAATATCTGGGTTTGAAACCACTACCTGTCTATCAAATCTTCCTGGTCGCAACAAAGCTGGATCAAGCACATCTGGTCTGTTTGTTGCAGCAATAATAATAACACCTTCGTTAGTGTCAAAACCATCCATTTCAACTAATAACTGATTTAATGTTTGTTCTCTTTCATCATTTCCACCACCTAAACCAGCTCCTCTACTTCTTCCAACAGCATCAATTTCATCAATAAAAATTATACATGGTGAATTTTTTTTACCCTGTTCAAACATGTCTCTAACTCTCGATGCCCCTACTCCAACGAACATTTCTACAAAATCAGAACCTGAAATTGTGAAGAACGGAACACCAGCTTCACCTGCAATGGCTCTTGCTAATAAAGTTTTTCCTGTTCCTGGAGGACCAACAAGGAGGGCACCTCTTGGAATTTTACCACCTAACCTACTAAATTTTTTTGGATCTTTTAAAAATTCTACTATTTCTTCTACTTCCTCTTTAGCTT
>LUMG01000125.1_pt1 | contig 23015 bp, 24 predicted proteins | sample 729691 | NCBI WGS metagenome assembly LUMG01 (sample SAMN03860269, study PRJNA289734) | marine metagenome | biome: seawater column; feature: ocean; material: water; isolation source: Red Sea water column Station 34 - depth 50m | place: Saudi Arabia: Red Sea | collected 2011-10-15 | depth 50 m
CGGTACATATGATCCATCAGTTTACAAATCACCCTATGGTGATACGAGCTTCAGAGGTAATCAAGGGCTCTTGGTATATGGTAGTTACAATTACTATAGTTATTCAGAAGAAGAAGCTTTATATGCTTCTGTCGACTATACAGTTGATAAATGGACATTCACTGTCGGCATGAGAGACTTCGAACTTGCTGATGGCTTTAAGTCATCTGAGTATGGAATCTTTTATGAAAGTGCCGATAACACAGGCTGTGATGGTACAGAAGCTGTTGGTGTTACATGTGCTGAAGAAAATGGTGAAGAATCTGATAATCGATTTAAGTACACAGTCGCTTATGAAGTTGATGATGATTTAACATTATTTGCCGTTTCGTCAGTTGGTTATCGCTCAGGTGGTAATAATGCAGCACTTCCGTTCTTCTGTGCAAACGATCCTGAAGCAGCTGGATTCAAGAGAAGATACACTTCAGATGAAGCTGAAAATACTGAAATTGGTGTTAAATCACGAGGTGATAACTATACACTGAATGCAACTTACTTCTGGGTAGATTGGACAGGTATTCAGGTAACAGTCAGACCTGCATGCGGATGGTCATTTACTTATAACGGTGGTGAAGCTGAAACATCAGGCTTGGAACTTGATTTTTCTTATGACATATCAGAAAACCTTGTACTTGATGTTGCTGGAAGCTTTATCAGTGCTGAAATAAGTAATGATATTGCATCTTTAGGTGCTACTGCAGGTGATCGTTTACCTAATATTGCAGAAGAGCAAATGTCTCTTGGTTTGTCATATAGATTTGAAATGTTTAATTCACCAGCATTTGCAAGAGCTGACTTCAACTACTATGGAGAAAGTTATGCAACATTTGCTGAAGACAGAGAAGACATGTCTCCAAGCTATACACAAGTCAACTTTAATCTTGGTCTTGAAATAGATGAGAATTCAAGGGTTCAATTGTCTGTAAGTAATCTTACAGATGAAAGGAGCGAGGCATTTAGATTCTCTGCTGAATCACCAAGTTATCGTGCTAGAAACTATCTTCAATGGATACCGCCTAGAACGATCGGATTGTCTTATTCAAGAGACTTCTAATCAGATAATCTGCACTTAAGAAAAAGCCCGCTTTTGCGGGCTTTTTTTATTTGATGATCTACTATGTCTGCATCAAATGACTCTTTAATTTCGCCAATATTATTCAAACCAAAAAGCTCAGCTGTGTTTATTGTAGATGCCTGTATGGCTTCTATTGGCGTCATACCCCATTGAACCATATATTTAAACTGTCTAGCATTCTTTCCATGAGGATATATTCCTGCATCTGTACCAAAGGCCATCTTTGCACCTGACTCAAATGCCATTTTAAAATTCTCTCTTTGTTTTTTACCTACGATTCTTTCTTTTTCAAGTGAATATTCAGGTATGCCATTCTTGGCACCTTCACCAAGGATATAATCTGAAACATAAATATCCATAGCCAAGAAAACTCCTTTTGAGATTGCAAAATTAACTGTTTCTTGGTCTATCAGGCTTGAATGCTCAATGGAATCAACGCCCGCTTCAATTGCCATTCGAATGCCTTGTAAGCCATGGGCATGTGCAGCAACTTTCATTCCAAGTGTATGAGCTTCATCGACGATTGCCTTCATTTCATCAAGTGTGTACTGTCTGTTGTTAACATTTGTGCCCTTTGACATAACACCACCTGTTGCACAATATTTAATGAGATCAACACCATATTTTTTATTCTCACGAACCTTTCTGCGAACCTCCCAAGGACTCACAATGACCGCCTGTTATTCCAAGAGGAGGTCCTGATACAAGCAGGGTAGGTCCTACAATTGCTTTTTGTTCTATACCATCTCTCAATGCCACATCTGAATAGTTTGAAGCACCAACATTTCTCACAGTTGTAAACCCGGCCATTAGTGTTTCTTTGGCATTCTTTACGCCGTATATAGTAGCAAGATACGATGATTCCGAAATTCCCTCGTGACCTTTTAGATCCGTATTCCCTGTTAGATGAACATGTGCATCCATCAAGCCAGGTAGCACTGTCATATCACGAAGATCGATAATTTCATATTCACTTTTTATTGGAATATTCTTAGCTACCTTTGTAATGATGCCCGATTCTACGAGTATATCTGCATTAATTAGTTTTCCTGACCTGACATCAAGTATCTGTTTAGGTTTAATCAATATACTCTGAGAGTAGGCTTCTGACTGAATAAATATTAGAAATGGTATTAAGAATAAAATTTTTTTCATGACTGCTTACCAGTATTAATTATCGTTACATCCAACCAACCTATCATTCTTAATACTTTCAGGGAAATATTTTTCCAATAATGCCCAAAGTGCTGAAACCATCTCAATTGAGATCCTTCCATTGGATTTGTCTGGTGTGAAGTGATATTGAAATGCTCTGATAACATAGAATGTTTGTTGATCCATTACTTCCGTTACTTCTATGCCATAACCATATTTTTTGAGACCGCATTGAATTTGACCGATGGTGGGCATCTTTGAACTGAATTTCTTTTTATATTTCTTTTGAGTCACATCGTCATACCATGCGCCGATACCGTTTTCATATAGTCTTTTCCAAGGAAACTTTGGGCCAGGATCAAATTTTCTATCTGGTGAAATATCTGAATGCCCAATAACATATGTTGGCTTAATCTCATCATGTCTGGAGAGAATATCCTTCAGAAGAGTAATCAATATTTCAATCTGAGCATTATCAAAGTCTGAAAATAAACAAACATAGTTATTTGTATAATCATATTGTGATCCCTGTCTGATAGAGCATTCAGCTTGATTAACCAGCTCAATACCTATTGATTGATCATTGATATTTGTCCGCTCTTCCCATTTGCTCACGCCTGCATGCCAAGCACGATCTTCTTCATCTACCAATTGATAAATCTTAACTTGTTCTTGATATGTTTCATCACCATCTTCAGGAATTAAATAATGTGTACTGCCCCCGTATCTCTCTTGGGTGAGAACTTTCAAAGAGTTTTCCCAGTCTATGCTTGTATAGTGGATAACGATGAATCGAACTCTGGTGCTGAAGTTTTCGGACTGAAATGTCTCTATTTTTTCTAATTTGTTTTCATCGACATCGGTTGCATTCATTGCATTGGAATTAATGCCAAGCAATAGTGACATGACACAGCATAGGTAGTATTTCTTTGGAAGCTTGAACATCAATGCATTAAAGCATGAATCTAGTCATTGTTTGTACAACTGAAAACATTGGATCTAAAACTCCAAGAAACAGAAGACCAAAAACAACAAATATTCCATATGGTTCAATTTGATCTATTAATAAACCATTCCTATCAGACATGGCTGATCTCAGAACTCTACCTCCATCAAGTGGTGGAATTGGCAAAAGGTTGAAAAACATAAGAAGGAGGTTAATGAATACACCATACGTGCACATCAATGAAATGAGCTCAGTAAATCTGACAGACAATAAACTCTCCATAGAAAAAGCAAAGAATATCGTGAAAAGGATTGACCAGAGGGCCTGCTATGGCGACAAAAAACATTGCCCTGTTTCTATTTTTAAAATTATATGGATTGACAGGTACTGGTTTTGCCCATCCAAATACTAACCCACCTAGATAAATCAATAGAGCAGGCAGAATTACAGTTCCCAGCATATCAATATGTGCAATTGGATTGAGTGTCAGACGTCCCTGCCTTGAAGCTGTCATATCTCCAAAACCTTTTGCAATCAGTCCATGTGCAACCTCATGAACAGTGATTGCATATATCACAGGTATTGCTATAGCAATGACTTGAAAGAAAAAATCCATGAACTGAGTAAATTATTTAATAATCGATAACCTATTATTTATCGGCAAGAACATGAGCAAGTAAAAAATACTCATCAGTGCTTGGTAGAAAAATAAATCAATTGTAAGGATTGAGGGTTGTATGTTGAAACTCAAATAAGCAGTCACGACAAATATGGATCGAATGATTTCTAGATTAACTGCCCATTGTTTATTCTCAAGTATGAGATTGACCAAAGTAGTAGAAAAAATAAGCATAGCTGCAACAATGCAAGTTATTACATAGGATTGATCTGCAACCGTAAAGATCAAAGCAGTCGATATAATGCTATTGGTGATGAACTGCAATAATGAGAATGTCTTGGTTGGAGAGTCACATTCTGGATCATATTTAACAAAATTGCTCATATCATTGGAAACGTGTGGAAACTGTTCCATCACATCATCAGGTCTCCACCTAGTACTTGAAAACCAAACTTTGATCTTATTCTTAAAGCCATTTGTATGGAAACTATCTCTAATCATTTGATGATAAATCTCGAGATTAGACCATATTGGATTCCAGCTTCTCAGAGGCTTTACAGTTCCATAGGTTGGTTTTAAATCATCCATTTCCTCTATGAAAGTTCCAAACATTCTGTCCCATAGAATAAATACACCGCCATAGTTTGCATCAATGTATTCGGGATTTTGTGCATGGTGAACCCTGTGATTGGATGGTGTTATGAAAATATATTCAAGTATCCCTAATTTACCGATGTGTTCTGTATGAACCCAGAACTGATATAGCAAATTAACTGCTGCAACAGTGAAGAAGACTTCACCAGGGACACCTACAAAAAACATTGGCGTATAAAAAATCCACTTCCATAACCAACCTGAACTTGTTTGCCTCAATGCTGTACTTAAATTGAACTCTTCACCTTGGTGGTGCACAACGTGAGAAGCCCAAAGCACTTTTACTTCATGACTCATCCTATGCATCCAATAATAACAAACATCATAAAGAACAAATGCCAACACCCATGTCACCCAAGTATCTTTGGGTAGCAACTGAAGATTATAATGTGTAGCAATACTAGTCCAAACAACCCCTTGAACACCAAGATTGAGCATTGGTGGTATTCGGCTGATCAGGCCCAAGGAGATTGCAGCAATAGAATCGTTTAGTCGGTAATTGTTTTTACCAGCTGCATAGCCATAAATAAGCTCTATACCAATCATCAAAAAAAAGATTGGAACAGCGAGAGATATCAATATTGAAGTGTCCATGAGCTAATTATTCTACTAGTGAGTATTTTTGTCCATCAAATGTCGCCTGATTGTTCTCAATTAACCTGATTAAATGTGCTTCTAGAGAAAAACGAGCGATTGGATGCAAAAATGAATTCACATCATCATAAACCTTTGGCACCAATGAATCTATGTCTATGGGATGAGCCTCTTTTAGTTGTTCAATGACTTTCTTTTCTCTTTTGAGACGATGTTTGATTGTTGCATCAATTTCATTATGTGGTTCATTGATCGGATCGCCATGACCTGGAAGTATTGTTCGAACGGAAAAGTCATGTATTAATTCAAGTGAATCTAAATACTCAGTCATATTCCCATCGGGTGGTGCTATCACGACAGTAGACCCTTGCATAATATGATCTCCTGTAAATAGATAACCATCATACAAATAACAGAAGTGATTGGATGCATGACCAGGCGTGTGAATTGGCATAATCTCATGATCGGAAGAGGTTATAACTGACTGATGCTCAACTTTATATGAGATATCTATTGGCATATCTCTCATTTGAGAAGACTCTGTGACACAGCCGTAAATGGGTAAATTCAATCTTTCACTTAAAGATTTTGCACCTGGTGAGTGATCTTGATGTGTATGAGTAATGAAAATCTTTGTAATCTTTCCGTCACTCATCTCTATTATGTCATCGATGTGGTTGCTCAAATCAGGACCTGGATCAATCACAGAGATCTCTTTTTTGCCAACCATATAAGTATTTGTTCCAGGGCCAGTAAATATTCCGCCATTATCTGCAGTGATTCTATTTATATCATCTGATATTTTAGTGATCCTCATATCCATCCTCTCCAGGCAACAATCCTCTCCATTTTCCATTTTCAATGAAGAATTTGGGTTCAATTGCAGGTATATCTTTTGGGTTAATACTTTTTTTGGCAGACATCAGCTCATCAGTATTTGCAAAGTTAGTAATGGATTCTAAATTCTTAATCGTAGGCATTATCAAGGAAACCTTTCCATTTTCATAATCTTTGAGAAGATTATTAATACCAAACCAGTTGCTATCCGTTCCTTCAATGCCGTCATGCCTGAGTGCCATATCTTCATTCAATGATGTTAGAAAAAATCGCGTTGTGTATCTTTTTGTTTCTACATTTGGAGTAATCCAATGAGAAACATAAACGAGGCGACTGAGGTCTATTTTTAGATTCAGTTGAATCAAAATAGACATGAATGAAATATTTCCATTGAGTAAGTCATTTCTTAATTTCTCTAAAGTTCCTAATTCATCATCCCTTGGTACGAAAACACTATTGTCTTCTCTATTGGCAATGAGGGCGCCTGATTCTTCGAATGTTTCTCTCAAAGAAGCGACCCAATAGAGCAGTGATTCTCTATCATTATTGAGTATCCCTTTTGCATCAGATTCTGTTAAGCCTTTACAAAAATCTTTTTCTGCAATCTCTTTGTCTTGGTTTTCTATGATTCCGCCAGGAAAAACCCATATCCCACCGAAATTACTCTTCTGTGCTCTTTTCATCATAAATACTTGAATGCCATCGCATGAATCTCTTACGAGCATTAATGAACTTGATGGGGTCAGATTATCTATCGATGGCATTTCTTCAAACTCAAAGCTACTTTGTTTCAGTGAGTTGATCCATGATCATCTTTTTGATTGGCCAAACGTTGTTTCCAAATCGAAGTGCAAACCGTCTCATAAATTTTGCATAGGATCTTTCTGAGTTAAATAGATCAACGATCAGATTGGTTCCATAATAGAGTGTTCTGGTATTCATTTGATGCGTTTGGTTGTATTTTTTTAAATTTTCCTTTGTGTAAAAAGGTTCATTGCTTGATTTTGCTTCATTCAGGATCCTTGTCAGTGTATCTATGCCTCTTAAACCGAGATTAAAGCCATGTGCTGTTACAGGATGCATGCCAACAGAGGCATCTCCTACAAGAGCAAAACGTTCTGCATGAAAGTGATCAGCGTGTGAGGCAAATAATGGGTAAGAAAATTTTTCAGATGCTATCGACATTTTCCCAAGTCGATGATTGAATCTCTCTGCAATATCTTGGCTGAAGACAGTGTCATCTTGATCCAATATATCTTTTGCTTTGTCACTGTGAACGGTGATGACGACAGAACATTGCTTTCCAACCATAGGCAATACCGCTAACGTTCTGCCATAATGAAAACACTCATAGGCAATATTTTCATGCTCTATTTCATGATTCATTTTGCAAACAATCACTGTTTTACCAAAATCTTTCACCTCAGCAGGTATTCCCATTTGCCTCCTTGATCCTGACAACCTCCCATCTGCTGCCACCAGTAACTCACCATGAATGGTTTCACCTGAATCTAATTCAACTTCTACTCCCTCAGGATTAATATGAAAAGACTTTGAGCTACTTTGCTCTTTGAATGTGATCTTTGGATCGTCAATGATGGAGCTAAAAATCGCTGACTTTATTTTATGATTTGGTATCAAATAGCCAAGTGTTGATTGATTTGTATCTTCAAAATCAAAATGCAATGAATAGGGCGAATGACCATTGACAACTTTCGCCTCTTTTAATTGAGAAATACAACTCTCATCAATCAAATCCCATGACCCGATATCTTTGAGAATTCGTTTTGAAAAATGTGTGATAGCAACTTCTCGCCCATCATATGGTGGAGAAGAAAGATCTTTCGCGGTCTGTCGATCTATGACACAAACACTAAAATTTGCATTGGATAATGATTTAGCAAGGCTTAGGCCAACTGGTCCAGATCCGATAATGATGGTGTCATATTTATTCATTTGTGCACGTTATTGGTGTGTTTCTAAACATAATAATTATAATGGCTATCAAACAATAGGTTAAATTGTATGAGTAGTTATAAACAAATTTCGGTTGAAGAAACAAAAGAGATGATTTCTTCTGATATTTATTTATTGGATATTCGAGACAAATCAAGTTATAGCTCTAGTCATATTTCTGGTGCCATTCATGTTTCAAACGAAAGCATCGATGAATTTGTTGCGAATGCAGATAAAGATAAGAAAACAATAATCTATTGCTATAAGGGGATATCAAGCAGAGATGCTGCTCAATACTTTTTTGATATTGGCTTTAAAGATGTCTTTAGCATGCAAGGTGGTTATGAAATGTGGATTGATTCTGATGTCTAGTCTTAAAGCAATCATAGAACCCTTTACTCAACTTGAAGGAGGATTGATGCCTGCGCTCCATGCGATACAGGAAGAAGAGGGGTATATCAGCAATGATGCCATTTCGGAATTAGCCATCGCCTTTAACTACTCAAAAGCGGAAGTGTTAGATGTTTTGACTTACTACGATGACTTCAGTCAAGAACCATTGGGTAAAAACATCATAAGAATTTGTAGAGCAGAGGCATGCCAAAGCCAAAAATCTGAAGAATTGACACAAGAACTGACTTCACATTTTGGTCTAGACTTGCATCAGACAAGCGGAGACTCGGAGATTACAATTAAAGAGGTCTTTTGCCTAGGAAACTGTGCACTCGGACCATCGGTGATGATTAATGATTCAGTCCTTGGTGAGGCAAGCAAAGATAAGGTCATAAAATTTCTAGAAAAAACCGAGAAATGAATACTGATTTAAAAATATATATCCCTAATGAAACAACTTCCAACTCAGTGGGTGCAAATGACCTTTATCAAAAGATCTCATCTCTAAAAGATATAGACAAAGTTAAAATCATTAGGAATGGTTCTTGGGGTGCCTTCTGGCTTGAGCCCTTTATTGAAGTCGAAAAAGATGGTCAAAGAATCGGTGCGAGCTTTAAAGGTACAGATATATCTCATTGCATTACGATTGACGACTTCATGATTGAGTTTGAAAACAAAAGTCCTTTTGATATTAGAGATATAGAATTCATCAAAAAACAAAAAAGGATTGTTTTTTCCAGGATCGGGTTAGGCGACCCTTTGGACCTCTCGTTATACCAAGAAAATGGAGGTTACCATTCACTGAGAAATGCCCTGAACCTTGATCAACAATCAATTATTAACAAAATCAAAGAATCTGGATTAACAGGAAGAGGTGGCGCTGCTTTTCCTACCGGTATCAAATTACAAACTGTCTATGATCAGGATAGCTCTATAAAATACTTGGCATGCAATGCCGATGAAGGAGATGGAGGAACTTTTTCTGATCGCTTGATCATGGAATCAGATCCCTTTGCTCTGATTGAAGGAATGACTATTGCTGCTTATGCAGTGGGTGCATCAAAGGGTTTTATTTATCTTCGTTCAGAATATCCACTGGCAAAAGATTATCTTACAAAAGCAATTGCTATCGCTAAGGAAAATAATCTCCTTGGAAATGGAATATTATCTAAAGAATTTGATTTCGATATTGATTTGAGAATTGGGGCGGGGTCTTATGTTTGTGGTGAAGAAACTGCCATGATGGAAAGTATTGAAGGTCGTAGGGGCCTTGTTCGATCTAAACCTCCTCTGCCAGCAATCAATGGTCTTTTCGATAAACCCACATTGATAAATAACGTTGTCACACTTGCTACCATTCCACCATTACTCAATGGATCTCTGACTGAGTTTTCTAATATTGGATCTGGAAAATCCATCGGGACGATGCCATTTCAGCTTTGTGGAAATATTTCACAATCTGGATTGGTGGAAACTGAGTTTGATATATCAATCGGTGAAATGATTGAAACCTTTGGCAAAACAACAAAATCAGGTAGGCCCATTCATGCTATACAAATTGGTGGCCCACTCGGACTTTATCTCTCATCAAACATGATGTCGACGAAACTTACTATTGAGTCATTGCAGAGCATTAAGGGATCTGTGGGTCATGGTGGAATAGTTATTTTTGATGATACTGTAGATATGTCAGAGCAAGCTAAATTTGCTATGGAATTCTGTTCAAAGGAGTCATGCGGTAAATGTACTCCCTGCAGGATCGGCTCAATCAGAGGGATAGAGATCATTGATCGACTTCAAGAAAATAAATCCTCAACTAAGGATATCGGTCTACTAAAAGATCTTTGTGAAACAATGGAAGCGACTTCGCTATGTGCTATGGGAGGAATGACGCCCAATCCAATCTATTCTATAATCAATCATTTTCCAGGAGAATTAACAGAGGAATGACACTCTTAAAAGAAAAAGATTATGGTACTCCGCCAGTAAAGTCTGAAAAGACAGTTACAGGCTACATTGATGATATTGAGGTAACTGTTCCAGAAGGAACTTCAATTATGCGTGCCGCCTCAATGTTAGATATTGATATCCCAAGTCTGTGTGCTTCTGACAATATTAAGCATTTTGGCTCTTGTAGGCTTTGTATTGTTGATTTTGAAGGTAGAACTGGATTTGGATACCCATCCTCATGCACTACACCTTTGTCAGAGGGTATGCGCGTAAAAACTCAAAATTCTGAAATGATCAAGTTTAGAAAAGATTTACTCGAAATGTATATCTCTGATCACCCACTTGATTGCAACACATGTGCATCAGACCAAGATTGTGATCTTCAAGATCAAGCTGATATCCATGGTTTGTTAGAAAACAATCAACTCACTGAATCAAAATATAGCCTTGACAATGGCAATAACCATTTGGGTTTAGATGTGGATCAAACAAATCCATATTTTAATTTTGATCCAGAAAAATGCATTGTATGCTCCAGATGCGTAAGGGCTTGCAATGAAGTTCAAGGGACTTTTGCATTATCAATTGAATCAAGAGGATTCGAGTCTAAAGTGAAGCCTGGCATCTCTGATAACTTCTTTGATTCTGAATGTGTATCTTGTGGTGCATGTGTTCAAGCATGTCCGACTGGCAGTTTGATTGAAAAAAGTGTTGAAGAAAAAGGCATGCCTAACAAAACAGTCCTAACAACATGTGCATATTGTGGCGTGGGATGCTCTTTTAAGGCTGAAATCAAAGACAAAGAAGTTGTTAGAATGGTTCCTTATAAAGGTGGATCTGCTAATAAAGGACATAGTTGTATTAAAGGTAGATTCGCTTGGGGTTATGCAAATCATCAAGATAGGATCAAAAGACCATTGATCAGAGAAAGTATTGATGAGCCCTGGGAAGAAGTTTCATGGGATAAAGCCATTAATTTCGCTGCCGAGAAGTTTAAAAAGATTCAAAAGGATCATGGTGTCAACTCAATTGGAGGTATCACCTCTGCAAGAACCACTAATGAAGAAGCTTATATTGTTCAAAAACTTGTCAGAACAGCGTTTCAAAATAACAATGTTGATACCTGTGCAAGAGTATGTCATTCACCTACCGGTTACGGCCTGAAGCAAACTTTTGGAACATCAGCTGGTACGCAGCATTTTGAAAGTGTCCAAAGCTGTGATGTCATCATGGTGATTGGCGCTAATCCAACGGTCGGTCATCCTGTTTTTGCATCACAAATGAAAAAAAGGCTCAGAGAAGGGGCGAAGTTAATCGTAGTTGATCCAAGAAAAACTGACATTGTAGAATCACCTCATATTAAAGCTGACTATCATTTACCTATTCTTCCAGGATCAAACGTTCCTTTGATTAATGCATTTTCTCACTACATTGTGAAAGAAGGACTGCTCGATCTTGATTATGTCAGGGAGCGTTGCGATCAAGCTTCATTTGAAGATTGGCTGGAGTTTATCAAAGATGAATCAAATTCTCCTGAAGCCGCAGAAGCGCCCACTGGTGTCAGTGCTGAAATAATCAAGAAAGCTGCTCATCTATATGCAACAGGTGGTAAAAGTGCTATCTACTATGGCCTAGGTGTAACCGAGCACTCTCAGGGATCAACGATGGTAATGGGTATGGCAAATCTCGCAATGGCAACTGGAAATGTTGGCTTTATAGGAGCAGGAGTCAACCCATTAAGGGGTCAAAATAATGTACAGGGATCTTGTGATATGGGTTCCTTCCCACATGAATTAGCAGGGTATCAACAAATTACAGATGAAAAGGCTAGATCAGTCTTTGAAAACAAATGGAATGTAAAAATTCAAGACCAACCAGGAATGAGATCGGTCAATATGTTTGATGCTGCTGTTGGAGGGGAATTCAAAGGAATCATTGTTCAAGGTGAAGATTTTGTTCAATCTGAACCAAACACTCAGCACATTGAAGAGGCTTTCTCATCGATGGAATGTGTTGTTATACAGGATCTATTTTTAACTGAAACAGCAAAATTTGCTCATGTTTTCTTTCCAGCGACTTCATTCTTAGAAAAAGATGGAACATTTACAAATGCTGAGAGAAGAATTAACAGAGTAAGACCAGTTATGGAGCCAATTACTGGGAAACACGAGTGGGAGATAACACAGGAACTTGCAAAAGCCATGGGTTACGAGATGAACTTTAATTCATCAAAAGAAATAATGGATGAAATTGCAGAGCTAACGCCAACATTCACTGGTGTCTCATTTGAAAGACTGGATCAACTGGGAAGCATTCAATGGCCATGCAATGACAACGCACCTGAAGGAACCCCTATAATGCATGTCGGAGAATTTGTCAGAGGAGAGGGTCAATTCATGATAACTGATTTTGTGCCAACCACTGAGAAGTCGAATAGGAAATTTCCATTGTTGCTCACCACTGGAAGAAATCTTGTTCAATACAATGTGGGAACGCAAACAAGAAGAACCCATAACAACATGTGGTCTGATGAAGATGTTCTTGAAATCCATCCCTCTGATGCTGAGATGAGAGGAATCAAGCATCGTGATCTTGTTCTTCTTAGAAGCAGAAAAGGTGAGACTACTCTCAAATCATTTGTGACAGAAAAAATACCACCTGGAGTGGTGTATACAACTTTTCATAACCCAGAAACTGGAGCAAATGTTGTTACCACAGAAAACAGTGATTGGGCTACAAATTGTCCAGAATATAAAGTCACTGCAGTTGAAGTAGAACCAGCCTCATATCGATCCAAGTGGCAAGAAAATAAGTCAAATGAAGTCGATCAAATGGAACATATCATATCTCAATGATTCATATCTAATCAGCATGACATTAAAGAAAAATCATAAATATATCAGTGGAGAACTGTTTGAAACTACAAAACTATCTGAGCTAAAGAAGCTGTCAGCGAAAGAACTTCTGGATCTTGGACAAATAGAATATCCGTTATATAAATCCACTGAGGATGAAACATATTCTCTAATTAGCTATGAAAGAGCTTCAGAATTAATCACGAGAAGAATTGAACAGTCTAATCCAGAAAACAGCTTCTTTTATGCATCTGGAAGATCATCCAATGAAGCCTCATTCGCATTGGATCTCTTTGCGAGATCTCTTGGGTGTAATCACATAAATACATGCTCAAACTATTGCCATGAAGCTTCTGGTATTGCTTTAAGTGCTTCTATTGGTGCTACTGATAAATCCATCTCATACGATGATCTTAAAAATTCAGATTTAATCTTTGTGGTTGGTGCAAACCCAACATCAAATCATCCCAGATTTGCCAAGATTCTTCGTGAATTTAAAAGAGATGGTAAGCGCATTGTTGCAATTAATCCCTCAGTTGAGCCTGAACTCCAAAAACTCACATCACATTATTGTCAACCCAATATTGGAGGAGACCTGGCATTGTTTTCAGGTTTATCAAAATATCTTATTGAAAACGAAAAAATTGATATAAGTTCAAACTGTAAAAATATATCTGGCTTTCAGGAATTTATAAATTATTTGGATGGCATCTCTTGGGAGATAATAGAGAACAACTCAGGTCTACAATTCAAAGAATTCCAACTTATTGCTGAACTTTATCTTTCCTCAAAAAGAACTGTCTTTGCTTGGGGTATGGGACTAACACACCATATCAATGGGACAGATAACATTGGGTCAATAATAAACTTGGCTATATTGAGAGATATGGTCAGCGGTAAAGGGAAGGGCTTATTACCTCTTCGATGGCATGACAATGCCCCTCAATTGCCATTCATGGGCTTTAATTCATCTACAAAGAAAAGAATCTTTGAGTCTTTTGAGAATACATATGATATTCAACTGCCAAAGGGGAAGGGGAAAGACACGCTCTCATGTATGCAATCAGCACAAGCAGGTGATATTGAGTTTGCCTTTCTCCTTGGTGGCAATTTATTTTCGGTAAATCCTGATAGACACTTCTCTGAATCAGCACTGGATAACATTGCTTTTAAAGTAATGGTTAGTTCAACGCTAAATGAGACACACTTATTTGGTATTGGTAATGAAAACCTAATACTACCTTTTAGGGATCAAAATGAAAAACAGGCAGACAATGGTCTTAAGACTGAGGTAGAAATCATTGCAGACATAGCAGCAGCTACTATCAAAAAGAATGGAATTCCTTTTGAGCACTTTAGTCAATATAAAGACATAGTAAAGGCCATAAATGAATTACTACCAAATCTAGATATTGAAGAGAAAAACTCAATTGCAGATCATGATGGAGGATCAACTCAAAGTTCTCATTATAGGTTTAGCATTCCAATTCAAACAAAATGGAAGAAAGATAATGCCTCTAATTTATTTAATCTCTCTTCGGTTAGAAGTGAAGGTCAGTTCAACACAATGATTTATGATGAGTCAGACGTTTTTAGAAAACAGAAATCAAGAAATGTTTTATACATCAGTGCTGTCGACATAGAAAAACTAGGTCTTTCAAATGGATCTATAGTGAATGTTCAGAGCGAGACTGGATCCTTAAAGGAAATAAAACTTGCTGAATATGATATCAAGCCTGGAAATGTCATGACCTATATGCCTGAAGCAAATATCCTGATACCACAAAATAATGACGATAGAAGTAAAACTCCATCATTCAAATCAGTATCGGTTACAATCAGTAATCATTAATTGAAGAAAGAATCACTTATATGAAATTAACATTGCCAGATAAATCTGTTAAAGAACTGCCAAAAGGTGTGACAGGTCTTGATGTTGCTATGTCTATTGGTCCTGGGCTCGCCAAGAGTGCAATTGCCGTCAATATTGACGGAGAACAGAAGGATTTAAGTGATCCAATAAATGCTGATTGTTCATTATCGATTATCACGCTGGATTCAGACGAAGGAATTCAAAAAATTATCAGAAGACTATAAGGTAAAAATTATTGAAGAATCAGATCAAGCAGAGGATTTTCAAATTTACAAAAATGAGAAGAGTGAATTTATTGATCTTTGCAGAGGACCTCATCTTCCAAACTTATCTCATATTGGGGCTTTTAAACTAACAAAGGTTTCTGGCGCATACTGGAAAGGCGATTCAAGTAATGAAATGCTTACAAGAATCTACGGTACTGCGTGGCGGAATAAAAAAGAACTAGATCAGTACCTGGTTCAGCTTGAGGAAGCCGAAAAAAGAGATCATCGAAGGATCGGAAAGGATCTCGATTTGTTTAGTATCCAAGAAGATGCAGGGGGCGGGCTTGTTTTCTGGCATCCAAATGGATCTAGAATTAGAAGTGAAATAGAGAATTACTGGAAAAATGAACACGAGAAAGCAGGCTATGAGCTGTTATATACTCCTCACATCGCTCTCGATACACTCTGGCAAACCTCTGGTCACACAGACTTTTATGAAGAATCAATGTACACACCGATAGATGACGAGAATCAATCCTATCGCTTGAAACCAATGAACTGTCCATTTCATGTTCTGATATATAAAGATAAATTAAGGTCTTACAGGGAATTTCCAATCAGATGGGCTGAGTTAGGAACTGTTTATAGACATGAGATGACTGGAGCGCTTCATGGACTAATGAGGGTTAGAGGCTTCACACAAGATGATGCACATGTTTTCTGTGCAGAAGACCAGATTGAACAAGAAATCAGTGGAATCTTGGAGTTAGCGATTAATATGCTTAACAAATTCACATTTACTGAATTCGAAATACATCTAGCTACAAGACCTGAAAAATATGTCGGCAGTGAAGAAATATGGGATAAAGCGACAGATGCACTAACTGATGCTCTCAATCAGAGGGGCTTAAATTATGAGATTGATGAAGGTGGTGGTGCATTCTATGGGCCTAAAATAGATATAAAAATAAAAGATGCGATAGGAAGACTTTGGCAATGCTCAACCATACAACTTGATTTCAATCTTCCTGAGCGATTTGATATGAGATACATCGGAAGCGATGGTCAGAGACATCATCCAATTATGATACATCGGGCATTGCTTGGTTCAGTAGAGAGATTTTTTGGGATCCTGGTTGAACATTTTGCTGGAAAATTCCCATTATGGCTTGCTCCAGTGCAAGTTTGCGTCATACCAATTAATCAAAAACAACATGATTATGCAGATTCGGTTCATAAGATTCTGAAAAAAAATGGCTTAAGAGCAGAAATTGACTTGAGAAACGAAAAAATAGGCTCTAAAATTCGCGATCACACCTTAAATAAGGTACCTTACATGGTTGTTTTAGGTGACCGAGAGGTTTGCGATGAGGAAATCACCATTAGGACTCAAAAAGGTGATGATCTTGGCAATATGAAGCTAGAGAGTTTTTTAGAAAGAGTCACTGAAGAAATAAATAATTAAGGAGAAAAAATATCGCTGCAAAAAAGAGGATTCGGAAGAATAGCCAAATAAGAGCTTCTGAGATTCGTTTAATAGATGAAGATGGTAGTCAATTAGGGATTTTACCGATAGAAGAAGCCATTGAGATGGCAGCGGGGAAAGGCTTAGATGTTGTTGAAGTTTCACCAAATACAGAACCGCCGGTTTGCAAGATTTTAGATTACGGTAAGTATTTATTTGAGCAAAAGAAAAAGACGCAAGGAGCTAAAAAGAAACAAAAAACGATCCAAGTCAAAGAAATTAAGTTTCGACCACTGATTGAGAAAGGAGATTATGAAGTTAAAGTAAATAAAATAAGAGACTTCATAGAACAAGGAAATAAAGTAAAAATATCATTGAGGTACAGAGGGAGAGAAATGAGACACGTTGAGTTAGGACATGACTTACTAAAAAGGGTTCTGACTGATATCGAGGGAATATCATCTGTGGAGCAGGAAGTCCAGTTTGAGGGCAGACAGCTCATTACAGTGGTTGCACCAAAACACAATTGAGAATTAATTATGCCAAAGTTAAAAACAAATAAGGGAGCTGCTAAACGTTTTAAAAAAACTGGTAGCGGTAAATTCAAGCGAAGTTCATCTCACTTGAATCATATACTCACTAAAAAAAGCAGTAAGAGAAAAAGACAACTTCGAAAGTCTTCGCTGATTGCAGAGGGTGATATGAAGAGTGTAAAAAAACTATTGCCTTACAGTTAATATAGGACAGACAAATGGCTAGAGTAAAAAGAGGCGTAACATCTAAAGCAAGACATAAGAAGGTACTTAAAAAGACCAAGGGTCAATATGGTGCCAGAAGCCGTCTGATTAAAGTTGCAAAACAAGCTGCCACTAAAGCAGGTCAATATGCTTATAGAGACAGAAGAAAGAAAAAGAGTACATTCAGGGCATTGTGGATTATTAGAATCAATGCTGCAGCTAGAGAAAATAATCTTTCTTATAGTAAGTTAATGCATGGACTCAAATCTGCGGGTGTTGAAATTGATAGGAAAATGCTTGCAGATTTAGCAGTTCATGATGCTGATGCATTTAAAGCCATATCGGATAAAGCAAAAACCGCATTAGAGAATGCCTGATGGGCGACAATCTTTCAGATCTGTCAAACTCAGCAATCCAAGAAATAAATGAATGTTCATCATCGAATGATCTTGAATCTATCAGAGTCAAATATCTCGGAAAGAAAGGTACCGTAACAGCGGCTCTTAAATCCTTATCAGAAATAGATCCAAGGGATCGTCCAGCTCATGGGAAAAGAATCAATGAGATCAAAACATTGATTCAAGAAAAGCTTTCAGAAAGAAAAGCATCAATACAGAAACAAGAGATCAATCAAAACATTGAAAACAAAATGATTGATGTCACTCTTCCTGGAAGAGTAAATTTTCAAGGTCATAGACATCCTGTAACAAAGACGCTATTAGAAATTGAAGAAATATTCTATGGTGCAGGCTTTGTTGTTGAAGATGGCCCAGAGATAGAAGATGAGTATCACAATTTCACTGCTTTAAATATTCCTCATAACCACCCTGCAAGGGCAATGCATGATACTTTTTACTTTAACTCTGAGTATTTACTAAGAACACATACATCTCCCATTCAGATTCGAAGCATGGAAAAAGATGGAGTGCCGATTAGGGTTATTGCACCAGGTAAAGTTTATCGAAGAGATTCTGATATAACTCATACGCCCATGTTTCATCAAATTGAAGGGCTTGTAATTGATAAGGGAATCAACTTCAGTCACCTTAAAGGAATATTACATCAATTTATCAACACCTTTTTTGAAGAAAATACTGATGTGCGTTTTAGACCATCTTATTTTCCTTTTACCGAGCCATCTGCAGAAGTGGATATACTATCTAAAGATAATAAGTGGTTGGAAATACTAGGATGTGGAATGGTGCACCCAAAAGTTCTTGAAAATCTTGGTATTAATACTGAAATATACAGTGGATATGCTTTTGGTATGGGAGTGGAAAGATTGGCAATGCTCAAATATGGCATTAAAGACATACGATCTTTTTATGAAAATGATCTTAATTTCTTAAATCAATTCTAGTGAGTCATTCAAAAAAGACTATAGTGCAGATGATTTATCTGATCTCTTAACACTGTCTGGAATTGAGTCAGAGATAGAAAAGGATAAAGGAGAAGAAATTCTAGACATCTCATTGACCCCCAATCGAGCTGATTGCTTCAGTTATAAGGGGATCATCCAAGAAATCAGTGCTTTGGACAATGCGAAAATTAAATATGAAGATCTTCTTAATCCTGAAATACATCACAAGGAATGCATGAAAGTTGAGGTTCAATCCAAGGAAGATTGTCCTGTTTTTATGACTAGAGTGATCAAGTCAATAAATAAAGATGCAAATACACCAAAATGGCTCAAAAAAAGACTTGAGCAATCTGGTTATAAATCGATCAATGCAATTGTTGATATTGCTAATTTTGTGATGCTAGAAACTGGACAACCTTTACATACTTATGACTTAAAGAAGATTAATGAAAAAATTATTGTAAGAAGAGCAAATGACAAAGAGGCCATAGATATCCTTGATGGCAGTAGAAAACTTCTAGATTCAGATTTTCTTGTCATTGCTGACTCAAAAAAGGCATTAGGTATTGCAGGTATCATGGGAAGCCTTGACTCAGGAATATCTGATGACACAGAAAATATTGTATTAGAGTCAGCCTATTTTAATTATGAAACAATCATGGGAAGAGCGAGGTCGCTTAGCTTGCACAGTGAAGCAAGCATGAGGTTTGAAAGAGGTGTGGATCCAATGATACAAGAGTATGCGATACAAAGATTCACAAACTTAATCAATGAAATTGCTGGAGGAACCAATGGCTCCATTCATGCCTCAATCAACAAAAAAGCACTGCCTAAAAATAAATTCATTACTCTTAGAAAATTGATATGGAGATTAAAGAGAAGGATTTTGGTTATATTGGCTGGAGTGTAAAAGCACCAAGTTATCGATTCGATATCAACGAAGAGTGTGATTTGATTGAAGAAATCTCAAGGGTTTATGGATTTGATCAGATTCCAGAAAATGTCGAGCAACAAAACATGATGCTAATGAATAAATCATCTCGCCAATTAAAGCGTGAAAGAATAGATTCTATTTTTCACCAGTTGGGATACAACGAGGTTGTCAACTATAGCTTTGTTAGCCCCTCAATGAATTCATTATCCGACTCTAAAGCAGACATGATTGACTTGCAAAATCCGATCTCAATCGAAATGTCTGTCATGAGAAATTCGCTTTGGCCTGGGTTGCTCAATAATCTATCTCATAACATCAAACGGCAACACAAAGACATTAAAATATTTGAAGTCGGAAAGCATTTTTCGAGTAAGAAAAGACGTCCAATAGAAACAAACGTAATCGCTGGACTTATATATGGAAATCGACGATTGGAAAGCTGGGCATACTCTAAGGTTGCTGTTGACTTCTATGATCTAAAGGGTCACTTAGAAGATCTCTTCTCAGTATTCAACCTAGAAAACGTTAAATTTGAACCTGTCTCACACCCAATGCTTTGCCCTGGTGTTGCTGCTGAAATAAAGTTAAAGAATAAAAAAATTGGAATAATCGGCATGCTTAATCCAGAGCTATCACGTGATATGAAGATTGAACAAGATCCTTTTCTTTTTGAACTTGATTATGACTGTCTAGAATTACCAGCTTTAACTAGTTTTACTAGTTCTGAATACTACCCCTCATCAAGAAGAGACCTATCTTTTGTTCTTCCTAATAAAGACAGAATAAGCAATGTGACCGAAGAGATACAAGGTCTAGATATCAAAGAACTTAAAGACATCGTTGTGTTCGATCTCTTTGATAAAGAGAATGGTGAGAACACTCAAAAAAGTATCTCTATAGGGTTGATTTTTCAAGCAAAATCACGCACCCTTAAGGATACTGAAATTGACGGCTTTATGTCAAAAGTCATCAAAATGCTTGAAACAAATTTTCAAATAACTATTAGATAATGACGTTAACAAAATCTGACATCGTAGAAGACTTAAACAATCAAATTGGACTGAACAAAAGAGAAGCCAAGGAACTTGTAGATAGTGTATTCAATACCATTAAAGAGACGCTTATAAATGGTGAGGAAGTAAAAGTCTCTGGATTTGGTAATTTTCAACTTAAAGACAAGCCTGCTAGGCCTGGAAGAAACCCAAGAACGGGGGAGGATGTGGAAATTACAGCAAGACGTGTGGTTACTTTTAAATCTGGGCAAAAGCTAAAAGAAAAAGTTAAATCCATTGATAAATAAATGAGCAGAGAAGATTCACAACTTCCTACGATTCCATCTAAGAGATATTTTACTATCAGTGAAGCAAGCAATCTATGTGATGTCGAAGCCCATGTTTTGAGATATTGGGAACAAGAGTTTTCTCAACTCAGTCCGATTAAAAGAAGAGGCAACAGAAGATATTACCAGAGACACGATGTTATGCTCATCAGGCATATCAAAGAATTACTATATAACAATGGTTATACGATAAAAGGTGCCAAACAGAAGCTTTCTGATGAAGCATCTGATCAAGAGACAAAAAGTAGTTCTGTCTCAGCCATTCGTTCAGAGCTTGAATCAATCATTGATTTATTAGACTAACCAATATTTTAATCGGGGCGTGGCGCAGTCTGGTAGCGCACTTGACTGGGGGTCAAGTGGTCGCTGGTTCAAATCCAGCCGTCCCGACAATATAAATATTAATTTTTTGTATGTCCGTTTATGACTCTTGATATTTGACGCCTCGAGTAACCGGTGTCGGCAGAAATTGCATCGATTGACCAATTCATTTTATTCAATTCAAGCACTCTGAGATGTCTATTTTTGACCGTTTTCATACTCTTATTGGTGACCTTAAGTAACTTCTCAATCGATTCTGTCAGAATTTGATTGTAGTTCTCATCATCAGCTATAGTGCAGTGGTCCCATAACATCATCAGGTTATAACAGGCATCCTCTGCATCATCTCTCTTTAAGGCTTCTCTTAAAAAATGTGCTCTAAAAATGATGTGACATGCATCTTTTAGCGTGTCTTCAATGGATTCATCATTGAGATAATTCTGCACCGCTTTTATTTCAGCCTGTATGCCGTAAGACGAGAGCACCAAACCGGCTTTAAATTCCAGTTCTCTTATCACGTTATCAACAATATTATTCAAAAGCTTGGTCCAATCTGGTCATTTTTAGATATGATTATCATAAATTAATTTCTTAAAGTAAAAAATGGCAATGAAAAGTACAAATGCTTACTACTTATTACTGGCTCTTATCACAATCCTTTTTGTGAGCATAATCTTCAACTTTGCAGCACCAATATTATGGTCAATCGTGGTTTCAATAATTTTTTATCCTTTGTATGAAAAATTTCTTTTGATGACGAATAAAAAATCACTCTCAAGCATATTATCACTGATATTAATTTTACTACTAGTCATTATCCCTTCTATTGGAATACTGGGCCTGATAACAAATGAACTTATTATTTTTATAAATTCTTTTGATGATTACAGTCTTGAGCGTTATGTAGAAATGATTCCAAATGAATCATTGATTAATGATTTGCTTGCTTGGGCAGGTCTTAGTATCACTCAGTTGACTGAAAAAGCTGACGATTTTTTGCTCGCAGCTTCAAAAGTATTTTACGAATCAGTCTCCACAATATCTGCGAATGTTATCAACTTTTTTATTTCGTTATTTCTTTTTATATATCTAACTTTCTTCTTCTTGAAAGATGGTGAAAAAATAGTCAAGAGTTGCATGGACGCATTCCCAATGAAGAATGAAGATGAAAGTTATCTTTTAAATGAATTTCAAAAGACAACTCGAGCGACAATCAAAGGCACCATTGTTGTTGCTCTTGCACAGGGTTTTCTTGGATATATGACGCTGCTTCTGCTTGGAGTTGAAGGAGCGCTAATTTGGGGGGCTGTGATGGCGCTGTTAAGTATTATTCCTGCTGTTGGAACGATACTTGTTTGGCTCCCCATTGCTCTTGTCTTATTTTTAAATGGTCAAATTATGGAGGCCTCAATATTGATTTTCTCTGGGATATTCATTATTGGGATGATTGATAACCTTCTTCGACCAATACTTATTGGTAAGGAAACAAAAATACCCGATTATCTGATTTTATTAACAACAATAGGGGGTATTTCAATTTTCGGAATAACAGGGTTTATCATCGGGCCAATTATTGCGTCTTTATTTATCTCAATCTGGTCGTTGTCCTCACGCGTATAGCTCTCATATGACAAAACATATAGATAACCTCAAACAGATAGTGGGTGATCAAAATGCTCTTGATCGTGAAGAAGAAAGAATTAAAAT
>LUMG01000077.1_pt1 | contig 22921 bp, 26 predicted proteins | sample 729691 | NCBI WGS metagenome assembly LUMG01 (sample SAMN03860269, study PRJNA289734) | marine metagenome | biome: seawater column; feature: ocean; material: water; isolation source: Red Sea water column Station 34 - depth 50m | place: Saudi Arabia: Red Sea | collected 2011-10-15 | depth 50 m
TTTTCCAAATGTAGTTCAATAATATCATCATCAACTTGATTTCCACCCAATGTTTGTGAAAAGAAATCATTAATCATTTCCTCAGTGATAGTAGGGGATGTTACAATTAAACTGAGTAAATGAATTCTTAGAGAACTTGGACTGATGATTTTAGATTCAATAGGTTCAGGTTCACCATCAACATATTTTTCTAATAATAATTCTTGATTGTTTTTTCCAATGATAATGGATTCACCTTCATCATCATATTGAGGTCTTCCAGCCCGTCCACAAAGTTGTTTGTACTCTAAAACGCTTATGGGTATATTTCCACCGTATTGTGCATTGTAACGTAAAACACTGGAGATTACAACTCTTCTTGCAGGAAGGTTAACACCAGCAGCAAGTGTTGGGGTTGCGGACAATAGTTTAATTTTTCCATCTCTAAATTCATTTTCAATAATCTCTCGACAGTTTTGATTTAATCCAGCATGATGAAATCCTACACCTAGTTTAACTACAGTAGCGAGTTTCTTGACTAATTGAGTATGTTCATTATTACTTAGAATTTTTTTTGAAATTTTTGCCAACTCATCTAATTCATTTTTTGATAGAGTTTTTTGTATTAATGGACCAGAATCTACTGCAAGTTTTGCAGCACTAGTTCTAGTATTTGCAAAAAGTAGACTTTGTCCACCATTTTTTACACAATCTAAGCCAAGACCAATAGTAGACGAGCCTACATAGTCAAAACTCACATCATATGTTTCCCTATCTTGATTTGTGACAGTAAAGTCATCATATACTGCTTCAGATAGGGGTACAGGTCTCCAAGTACTTTGGACATGTTCACAATCAAGCCATTCGGCAAGCTCATCAGAGTTTGTTATAGTTGCACTTAATGCTACAATTTGCGGTGTTTTTCCAATAATTCCAGATTTCAAGCGAGTTAGGACCATTTCCAAGGTTGGTCCACGACCTTCATCACCAATTAGATGAATTTCATCAACAATAACAAGACCTATCTCACTAATCCAAGACTGACTAAATCTCATTAGAGCATCCATTTTTTCATTTGTTAAAACAAGAATGTCAGAATTTTCTAATTTGTCTTCAACAGAATCAAAATCGCCTGTAGATATTGAAACTTTAATTTTTCTTCCAAGATTAATTTTTTCTAATTTTTTAAATTCGGTAAATTTTTCAGCTGCTAAGGCACGTAAGGGACTAAGATATACTATCTTTGATTTATTTTTCGGTAAATGAGAGAGCATGGAAAGCATTGCAATGAGTGTTTTACCACTTGCAGTCGGTGCAGAAACTAGTACGCTTTTTCCATCTAAGATTCCAGCGTCAACAGACGATGCTTGAGGTTCATAGAGTTTTTCAAATCCTTGAGATGTCAGAAAGTCAATTGCTGCAGGTTCTAGATCTAATTTACTTATTTTCATACTATGTTATAATGACCAGGTTTTGACTCATAAATAGATGAATCTCTAGCCATTTTTCGAATGAAGTTTTTTGCTTCTTCTTCAGTAAACTTTTCAGTTTTTGCTAATTCCTCTACCAATTGTTTTTCTTCTACAGGAGACTTGTGTTCACCCTCAAGAGACTTCATTACATCCATAAACAATTGCATCTTTGAGACTTCACTTCGTGGTCTTCCTTGCAGTACTCCAAGATCCACTTTTCCAGTATTAACATCAATTCCAGCATCTTCAAACATACTTTGTAAAAGATCAATTGCACGTTGAGCATCATCACCATCAACTTGATTTTTCATCAATAATCGTGCTCTTGCAGTAGATAATCTAATCAAACCTTCTAGTTGTCTAGGAGTAACAGTGATCATTTCCTCAGCCTCAACATTTCTCATTTTCATGTAATAATCAAGAATTTTTTGTTCAGCTTCTTTGGTTAATGTTGGATTAATTCTTTTTACATATGCGAGATATTTTGTTAATGTTTCAGAATCAATTTGAGATTTTTTATCAATTCCACTTGGAGTATGAAGATTGATTATGTGTTGAGCAATTTCAGTGTCCCGTTCTTTTGAGGGCTTATCACGTACTACAAAGATTAGATCAAAACGGGTCAACAGTGGAACAGGAAGGTTGACATTTTCTGTAATGTTTTTGAATGGATCATATTTTCCAAACATTGGGTTTGCAGCTGCAAGAATAGAAGTACGAGCGTTCAATGTCGCAACAATTCCTCCTTTGGAGATACTAGCAGTTTGTTGTTCCATGACTTCGTGTAATGCACTTCTGTCTTCAGCTTTCATTTTATCAAATTCATCAATACAAACAAGACCTTGATCACCAAGTACAGTTGCGCCAGCCTCTAGCATAAAAATTCCATTTGTATCTCTAACTACAGCAGCAGTCAAACCAGCGGCAGTGGAACCTCTTCCAGAAGTATACAAACCGCGAGGAGCAACTCTAACACAGAATTTTAGCATCTCACTTTTTGCAGTACCCGGATCACCTACCAAAAAGACGTTGATGTCACCTCTAATCTTACTTCCATCTTCTAATTCTCTTTGAGTGGAACCGGCCATAAGCAGTAAAATTGATTCTTTAATTATTGAATGTCCAGTAATGTGAGGGGCATACGAATCAATTAGTTGTTGATACAAATCAGGACTTTTAGCTAAAGATTTAATCATTTTTTCGTCTTCGGGAGAGATTTCTTCTCTTTCAATTTTTCGAGATTTTTTATCTTTTTTACCACCAAGAAATTCAACATTATTTCCATCCAATCTCAACCTGTATAGAGGGCTACTATTTTTTGAAACACCGCTCATTTTTTCTTGTTCAATTCTCACAATTCCTGTAAGAACTACTCTATCACCAGGTCGTGCATTATCTACTAAATCTTGTTTTACAGTTACATCTAGATAGTGAGGTAGTTGTCCAGGTGGAAGGTCTTCGGGCAATTCCTGTAGACGTACAAATTGTACATCAATAAAGCGACTTGATTCGGGCTCAACTCCAAGTTCCCGGTGAGTACATTTTGGATTTGAACATTGAACAGGAGATGTAAGAGACAATCCGTGTCCAAGTATGACATCAGTTCTATGACCTTCAGGACAAACAAAGACTAATTCTTTTGCAAGAGGTTTTACTTCAGATGCACGTAATACCATTCCAGATACACTTGTTATTTTTCCAATAACTTCAGCATTGATTTGACGTAAGCTTCGTTGTACAGGATAATTTGCAATTCGTGCTCTAATTTCATGTTCAATTTTTTTTGCATATTTTGGAAAACGTTCTTGTAAGATTTCTTTGATCGCTCTAGAAAATGCTTCTAGTATTGAATCAGGATTTTCGCCAAATACAGATTCTATATCAGGATGTAAAACAAGATCATTATAATCAACATTAATGAATTTGGATTTTGTTGGCATCATATTGTCAATGTCATCAACATATCGAAAATTCCCTTTTTCATCTTTAAACTCCAGCAGGAATTTTTTTACATAGTCAGATAATGCGGATTCAGTTTGTGTTTCAAGAGTCATTTCTTTTTACCCAATATTTGATCTTTAAATGCAAGACTAGCATTATGTATCTGATTATAATATACTTCTTCTTCTACACTAAGTTTTGACGAAAGGTCAGATGTTAATTTTGAAGAATCTGCCAATCTGACAATTTTACCTTGTCTAATTCGTACTAGCTGATTTAACATACTTTGGGCTTTGTCAAAGTCAGCAGTTTCAAGTTTTTTCATGTATGCATTAAGTTTAATGTAGAAATGTTTGTCCAAGGTTGCAAGTGAATCTTCGTCTGCAATGTCCTCTTTTACTTTTGCTTGTTTTAATTCTTTAATCATATCTTGTTCATGGAGAATAACATGTTTTTCAGATTCTAAAATATCAGCAACCCATCTAGGAATATTCATCATTTCATTTTCTTTTCCATCTATCTGTACACCAGATACGTCCATCTTTAGGTCATGTTTGAATTCGACTTTAACGTCTTCTAGACCATATCCTATCGAATGAACCTTGATTACATCCTCTAATTCCAATATTGATCACACACCTTTCAGGGATTTATGGACAGCGATCGATCAATTTTATCAACAATTAGCTTTGATCAATTGATCCTTCTAGGCATTTATTAATAACAAAATGAGTTTGCAACTATGACAATTTCCGATATTATGTGGGTAGAGAAGTATAGGCCTAAGAAGATCTCAGAAGTGGTCAATCAAAAAGACATCAAAGGCAGTCTTTCGGCATTATTAAAAAACCAAGAAGAGATGCCACATTTGCTATTTTCAGGTTCTGCAGGAGTTGGGAAAACTACAATGGCATTGTGTATTTCTCAGGAAATTTTGGGGGACAAATGGAAGGACTATACATTAGAACTCAATGCATCTGATGAAAGGGGAATTAACATGGTTAGAGAGCGTGTTAAGAAATTCTCTAGATTTGCAGGTCTTGATACAGAGATTCCATTTAAAATTATAATTTTAGATGAGGCTGATGAAATGACATCAGATGCTCAAACAGCATTAAGAAGAATAATCGAAGATACTGCAAAATTTTGTAGGTTTATTTTGATTGCAAATAATATATCAAAAATCATTAATCCTATTCAAAGTAGATGTGCGGTTTTCAAATTCTCACAGATTGAAGAAAAAGAGATTACTACGCATCTAAAAGCTGTGTTAAAAAAAGAAAAGGGCAAAGCTGATGAAAAAGGTCTAAAAGAAATTGCAGAATATGCAGGAGGAGATCTTCGACATGCAATCAATCTATTACAAACTGCTGCAAGTACAGGAGATATCACTCAAGATAGTGTAAAAGCAGCAGCAGGATTAACAAAAACAAATGATGTGGAAGATGTTTTAAAATTAGCAGTTTCTGGAAAAATTCAAGATTCTAGAAATAAGATGATTGAACTGATCAAAGTATATGGAATGTCAGAATCAGACTTTCTCAAATATATCAATCAAGCATTATTTTCTGCAAAATATGATAATCTGGAAGAATTATCACAGATTATAGCAAAATATGATTATCGAATTTTAGTTGGTTCAAATCCAGAAATTCAATTATCAGCAATGCTTGCTGAATTAGGCAAGTTCTCTAAATAATTAAAAACCCTCAGGTGGTTTTTGGACAAATACATTACATACCAAAGCATCAGTTTTTTCATCGCGATATTGAACATTACACGAGACAAATTTTCCCTTTAATGCACGCTCTAAATCTTCAAGAGTTGTTTCCTTGTATTCAGGATTATCTGGATTATCAATTTTTGAGATTATGATTTTTTCAATTCGGCTGTATTGTTCTTGATTATCTTTACGATAATGAGTTACATCAAGTTCAAATGCATTACCAGATAAACACTTGACAACAGGACCTCCAATTCCATCACCCATGAATAATTCAAGAAATGTTGCGATATAAATTTCAAAATGAGATTAAAAATAACGCCGAGAGAGGGATTTGAACCCCCGCGTTCTTGCGAACACAGGCTCTCAAGGCCCGCGCCCTACCAGGCTAGGCGACCTCGGCAAGAAGTAGTGTGAAATAGAGCTTAAAATTTGTTCAGGATAAAATGAAAAAGAAAGAATGCTACGATTATTTCTAATCGTGTGCGTGTGGGTTTTCTGAACCGGATTCCATTTTGACAAAAGTTCCAGCTGCTTTCTCGTGCCATTCCATGTTGGCTTGGTCAACAAGAACTGCTTGTGGAGGACAAACTGAAACGCATGCCATACAGTAGATACAGTCATGTTCTCTGATGACAGATGCTTTATCAGAATAATCTAATCGTTCTTCTTTTTCAGTAGAACCAGCACCTGGCCATTCAGTTTTGTCATTAACTGCATCAATGCCTGAAATGTCTTTATCGGTTCGATACCATTGGAAAACTTGTACTGGACATGCTTCAATACATGCTCCGTCTGCAACACAGACGTCCCAGTCATTTGCGACCATGGTTCCGTCAATTCCAAGTTTTTCCATTTTTTCGCCATGTGCTTCATAAGCGGCTAAAACGTTTTCATCCTTGGATGCATCCCATTCGTTTTGTCCTTCGCCTGCTTGGGAAGGCCAAATGAAATGCTCGTTACCAGAGTCTGCATGTTTCATTGATCCAATTGGTTTTTTGTCGCCGTGACAAAAGTCTTCATTAATTGGCATAATTCCACCTCATGGGAATTGTATTTAAATCTAGACAAAATTAGTGGAAACTAAACGATCATTTTGAAATTATAACACTGTTTGAACAAGAAAAATACCTACGTTCATATCTTTTTAGAACAATTCACATCATGGACATAATCAAGTACGATTTCTATAGCGGACCAAATATTGGGATTTACAGTAAAGTAAACGATGAATTTGTATTCCTTCCTAGTGGTTTTGCAGATACAAAATCAGAGAAATTATCAGAATATTTGGAAGTGACTCCATTGGAGATTTCAGTTGCAAATTCAAGAGCTTTAGGAATTTTGATGGCAGTGAATAATCATGGAATACTTTTACCAAGTACATGCTCAGAAGGAGAATTTGAGCATATTAAAAAAAATACAGATCTCAATGTCGAGATTTTAGATGTAAAAAATAATGCATTAGGAAATATGATGAGTGTTAACGATAAAGGAGGAATTGTATCTCCATTGATTCCAAAAGAAGATTTACAGACAATAAAAGATGTGCTAGATATAGAAACAATGCAGTTTAAAATTGCAGGGTTCCAACAAGTGGGTGCAGTAATGACTGCATCAGAGAAAGGAATAGTAGTGCACCCAGAAACTGATGACGAAGATATGAAAACGATTAGTAATCTTCTTGGGGGCAATATAGAAGCAGCCACAATTAATGGCGGAATTCCGTTTGTGTCATCAGGAATATTGGCAAATAACAACGCGGTAGTTGTTGGAACATTAACAAATGGCCCAGAAATAATGATGCTTACAAGAGCATTCTTACACTAGAGAATTTTTTACATATTCTAATAATTCAGAAATTTTAACTTTATTTTCACTTCTATCTGACATATTTCTTACAACGACCATACCATTTGAAAATTCATCTGGTCCTACAATTATTGAGAATTTTGACTGTATGGAGTTTTCCATTTGTTTTTTTAATGCTCTACCAGACAAATCAATATCAGTTGGAATATTATTTTCTCTTAATGAGGAAGTGATTTTCATAGCATTTGCCTTCATTTCATCATTGACATACAGAACAGAGATACGATTAGTATTTTCTTTAAACGAGGATTTTTGATTTTCTAATGCTAACATAATTCTCTCAACACCTCCAGCAACACCAGTTGCACCCAAATCATTTCGTCCAAAAACAGAAGGAAGGTTATCATATCTTCCACCTCCAACTAATGCACCAATATCAAAGGTTTGATCAAACGCTTCAAAAACTACACCGGAATAATAATCAAGACCACGAACAATTCCAAAATCAATTTGTATGTTTTTTACATTTCTATTACTTAGAGATTCAAAGAGAGTTGTTAGTTCAGACCAATTTTCAAATTGAGAAACATCTAAAGATTTTGAAATTTCTTCAGGACTTCCTTTAAGTTTAGAAAATTCAAGTATTTTTTCCAATTTTTCTTTTTGATAGCCCTTTTTCTCATATTCAGATATTATTTCCTGTTCAGATTTTTTTTGGATTTTATCAATTGCTCGAAGAATGTCAGAAATTACTTCAGAATCCTCAGATTCAAAGAGGGATGAAATGTATGATTGAACAATTTTACGATGAGATATACTCAAAATTATGTTAGTCAGTCCCAGATTAGAGAAAAATTTTGATGTGAATTCTATGATTTCGGAATCAGTTTCAGTATTTTGCCTTCCAAAGATTTCAATATCCCATTGATGGAAATAGCGATATCTACCTTTTTGAGGTTCGTCATATCTCCATACACCACCAAATGCAGAAATTTTTGCGGGAAGTTTCATGGATTTTTGTTCAGTTGCATAACGTGTCAATCCAACTGTAAAATCAAATCTTAATGATACTTCTCTGTCGCCTTTATCATTGAAAAAATAGACATCATCTCTAATTGTCGGTCCACTTTTTGCTTCAATGACAGACATTAATTCAATCGGGGATGGTTCCATTAGTTGAAACCCAAATACGTTAGAAGTTGAAAGAAATTTTTCTCGGATAAATTCAATTTTTTGAATTTCGTCATTTTCAAAATCTTTCATTCCTCTAGGCAAGTCCATTTACAAAAAAAAATGAAACAACGGATTTAGACTTTGCTGTCATGGTTGTAACTAATTAATAACATAATATCAGATAATGCCATGAGCTACAAAACATTAGAACATGCAACTGATGCAATTATCGAGGTTACAGCAGACAATTTGAATGATGCATTCAAAACAGCAGGAATTTCTGTTATTGAGACAATTTTAGATATTTCCAAAGTTGAAGAAATAGAAAGCAAGAAAATTGTAGTTGAAGGAAAAGATCTGAAATATCTCCTGTATAATTGGCTTGAAGAAATTATCATATTAACAATTACAGAAGGCTTTGCTGGCAAAAGAATTCAAGTTGAGATGAATGAAGATGACAAATGGAGAATCACTGCAGAAATTTTTGGAGAAAGTATAGATTTGAAAAAACATGAGTTTAAGGTTGAAATTAAATCGCCGACATTTCATGATATGCGTATAGAACAAAATGAAAAAATTGTGATGAGATATTTACTTGATTTGTAATCAATAAATATCGTAATGCATTAGATGATAATATGGAAGATAGTGAGCTTGAGAAAATAAAGAAAAAACAATTGGAAGAATTGTTACAACAACAAAATCTAAACAAAATTGTTAATGAAATGCCAGTGATGGAATTAACATCACAAGATTTTGATCAAAAAAAATCAGAAAATGAATTACTTTTGGTAGATTTCTGGGCAGAATGGTGTGGACCATGCAAATCAATGCATCCAATATTTTCAAGAATGGCAAAAAAATACAAATCAGTTAGATTTGCAAGAGTAAATGTAGATAATGCTCAAGATATTGCAAGAAGATATGGAGTTCAGTCAATTCCTACATTTATCATGTTCAAAAACGGGGAAGTTGCAAATACCATGGTTGGTGCAGTAGGGGAACCAGGAATTCATATGATTTGCAAAAAATTTACTGAAACTCAGTAACCATAGACTGGATTTGTTTCACGTTGAATAGAAACAATTTCATTTAATGTTTCCAATTCTTCAGAAGAAAGTTTATGAGAATATTTTTTTAAGAGTTGTTTTGCCTCAGATGGAGTAGGTAAAGTATAGAATACATCTTCTTCATTAATTTGTCTTCCAATAGTAACATTTTGAACAGAGCATGCAACTTCTTCACCAGATTTTACTTCTTGAACTGTTTTACCATCAGCTTCAAGGGAGTGAATATTTCCAATTTTTTTACCAGATTTGTTTGTAAATGCAATTTTTTGTCGTAATGTACCAACATCTACACGTATACCAAATACAGCAGGATTATTGTTACGAAATGCATATCCTTTCAGAAATGTAAATTTGCTGATTGGAGTAAATTCTTTGAAAATTGAGTTTTCTAGATCAGCTTTATCATCATCAACCCATTGCGAATATGTGTCAATTAAGCTATAGATGACTTTGTCTTCAAATACACGTATGTGACTTTCATCACATTCAGTTTTTGCATCATCAAATATTTTGACATTGAAAGCAAGGACTACTCCAAGATGTCTATCCTTGTCTTTGATTGCCTTTGCTTGCATAATATCTCTGCGAGTTACAGGTCCAATGTCGGCTTTAGCAATAGGTACTTGTTGTCTTCGTAGCATTTCAGTAATAGCTTCTAATGATCCGATTGTATCACATTTCAAGATGACACCAGTTGTTTCAGTATCAATGAATACAGATTCCATTTCAGATTCCAATGTTTTCTTAAATTCATTAGCAGTGTCAGGATTTGATGACGCGTAAACGGTAGTACCTGGAAGAACTCCATCAAGTTCAGGAGATGCAATCTTAATTCCTGCAGCAGCTTGTACTTCATCTATTGGTTTGAATTTATCTCTAGGATCACGCATTTCATCTAACGGTTTGGGCAACAATAGAGCTTTTGGCTTTGTAATGATAACAGAATCTCTTTTTGCAACAACAACATTATCATCTTTTTTCAAATGTCCATCAATCAATATCATATTTGCAGTTGGACCCAATCCAACTTCATCATTTACTTCTAGAACAATTCCACGAGTTGGCTTTTCTTCTTGTTCTAATTTTTTACTAAGAAATTGCTGTGTTAAACCCACCAAAACTGCAAGTAGTTCTGGTATTCCAACTCCAGATCTAGCACTAACAGGTACAATAGATATCTCCTTTTTAAAGTCCTGTACACGGTAAAAAGCCTCAGATTGATATCCTAAGATGGATAACGCACCAACTACATTGTAGATTTGTTCGTCAATATTTGTCTGAATAGTAGGAGATTGTTTTTTTATTGCCTGAGAAATATAGGCGTCATCAGATTGTTGCCAACCAGATATCATATCTACCTTGTTTAATGCGACTACAAATGGTACTTTTCGACTTTCTAAAATTTTCAAACTTTCATTTGTTTGAGGTTGAAAACCACGATTGATATCAACTACCAGTATTGCAATATCAGCTGCAGAACCACCTCTTGCTCGAAGATTTGTAAATACTTCATGCCCTGGAGTATCAATTACTAGAATTCCTGGAACTTTGTTTTCAGTTTTTCCAAGTTTTTCATACAGTGCACCACAGAGTTTTTGAATAGTTTCGTCAGGTAGAAAACTTGCACCAATGTGTTGGGTTATACCACCAGCTTCTCGTCCCTGTACACCAGTACCCCGAATTTTATCTAAGAGAGATGTTTTGCCGGAATCAACATGGCCTAGAACGGCCACAATGGGTTGTCTGATACGCAATGTGAATCACTTGAATACCACATTTACTTCCTTATCAAAGCTTTCAGTTGAATCAGATGCATGAATAATATTTTCAGTGAAGCCTAAACCAAAATCTCCACGTATTGAACCAGGTTCTGCTTCAAATGATTTTGTTGCACCCACCATTTGTCTTGTTGTTGCAACAGCATTATTTCCTTCAACTACAGTAACAACTACAGGACCAGATGTGATGTATTCTAACAATTCACCAAAAAATGGTTTATCTTTATGCACTGAATAAAATTCTGTGGCTAATTCTTTGGTGAATGTGAACATTTTTAATTTTAAAATTGTGAATCCTTTTTTTTCAAATCGTGAAATTATTTCTCCAACTAATTTTCTTTTTACACCGTCAGGTTTGACAATGAATAATGTTTGTTCAGACAATTTACTTCTTCTGTTTAATTCCGCCTTTGACGTATTTGTTTGTCCATTTGAATTTTCTTGGGTCTCTTTTGAGAACCATGTAATTTTTTTTACATTTTGCAGAACAGAACCAGAGTACAGTGCCGTCGTTTTTTACAAACATTGTTCCAGTACCTTTTGCGACCGGACGATCACAAAAACTGCATGGTTTTACTAAAAGACTCATAATTATCACTAATGTAGTTTCTTTGCCTCACGTTCAGTTTCACGTAAGATTAGTACTTCGCCTACCCGTGGAGAACCTTTTACGTTTCTAGTAAGAACGCGTCCTTTGTCTTTACCTTCACGAACTTTTACTCTAACTTGAATAACTTCGCCTGCAATACCAGTTCTACCAACAATTTGTATAATGTCTGCAGGAGTTAATTGTTCAGATTCTGGTTGTTGACTCATTGTTCAGTCGAGCCACCTTTTAGTTTAGCGAGTGATGCAACTACTTCATCAACAATGTGTTGTGCATCTCCTGAATCTAATATAGCAGCGGCAGCGGATGTGACATCAATTCCAAGAGCTTTTCCAAGTTCTTGTTTACTTGGAACAAATGCATAAGCTGCTTTTTGTTCTTCACAGATTAGTGGAAGATGTGCAACAACCTCTGGAGGTTCAACATCTTCTGCGATAATGATTAATTTACTAATTCCACGTTCAATGGCTTTTGTTGCTTCATTTGTACCTCTTACGACTTTGCCAGAAGTAGCAGATACTCTAAGTGCTTCTAGGATCGGACTAACAAGTTCTTCTGGTGTTTCAAATTTGACGTAATATGCTTTAGCCATTATGAGCATGCTCTAAAATGGTCTTAAATATGTTATCAGGAGAGAATTGATTTGGTTTTTGCAACAAAATTAGAGATTAAAGAATCAAGATTATCTTGAGAGTTTGATTCACCATATATTCGGATTATAGGTTCAGTACCGCTTGGTCTAATCATGACCCAATTATCCTGATCAACCTGAATTTTTATTCCATCAGAAGTGTCAGAAGTTGGAAATTCTTTCAAAAGTTCAGAAATAACAATTTTTGATTGTTCCAAAGAACATTCTATCTTGGTTTTGGTTGTATAACTAGGCGGTAAATTTTCTATATTTTCACTAAGACTAATTTCTGACTTTGATAGTAAGTCTAACATTAGTGCCAAAGTCATAGCACCATCTCTAACATGATTATGCTTTCCAAACATGAATCCTCCATTTTCTTCATATCCGACTAATGCATCATCAGACACCATTTTTCTGGAAACCTCTACGCTACCAACCTTGGTTCGTACTACATGTGAATTGCTTTTCTGTACAATACTCTCAATAATGTTGCCAGAATTTAGGCAGGTCACAACTTGTGAATTAGGATATTTTTCTAAGAGATAACTGCACAAAAGTAATGCAGAACTATCACCGGTCAAAATTTTTCCATTTTCATCACAAAAAATACTACGATCTCCATCACCATCAAATGCAATTCCAAGATTAGAGTTTGTTTTAATAACTAAATCAGATAACTTGCCTAAATTTTGAGGAGTAGGCTCAGATCCACGTCCAGGAAAATCGCCGTCTATTTCTTCATTAATTGTAAAAATGTCACAATCCAATTTTTCACATAGCTTTTTTGCAGTAACAGATTGCGCTCCGTTTCCAAGATCCAAACAAACCTTGAATTTTTTATTTTTAATAGCACTTGTGCCGACTAGAGAAATTATTCCATCAAGATATGTAGAAATAACATTTTTTTCTTCTAGTGTTTTTCCAAATGTATCTCCTTTAATCCAGTTCTTTTCGTCATAAATTTTTTCGATTATTTTTTCATCATCACGAGATATTTCAACACCATCAGAGGCCACAGGTTTGATTCCATTATACTGAGGAGGATTATGAGATGCAGTTATCATCAATCCTCCATCATAACCCAGTTTTTTTGTTGCATATTCTAAACAGGGTGTTGGTACGAGTCCAGCCATATAACAATCCAAACCTGAATAATTTAATGCTGAAGAAACAATCTTTGCAACTATTGGACTAGAATGTCGGCCGTCATATCCAACCAAAATTTTTCCTTTTTTGAAATATGCTGCCAAAGACATCGTAAGATCATTAACAAATTCTAGTGTAAAGTCCTCTGAAAAAACACCACGAACGCCATTCGTACCAAATAATTTTTTCATATTGTCAATTCAATACCGATAAATTTGTCTGTTGTTGCACATTCGTTGCGGGTGTCGCCCAGCCTGGTCAAAGGCGCAGGGTTTAGGACCCTGTCTCTCAGGAGTTCGTGGGTTCGAATCCCACCACCCGCATCATTGGTTTTTTTTACAAAATACCTTAAGCATATATGAGATCATTGAAAAATTACCGCATTGAAAAAAACACTAATTGGAATTACAGTAGTAGGAAAAGATAAGGAAGGAATTGTAGCTAATTTCACAAATTTTGTTTTTGAGAGAAAGGGTAACCTTGAGAGAGTGAATCAGAATGTAATCAAAGGTCTATTTGGCATGTATTTAGAAGCATCATTCACAAAAAAGATTGATGTTAAGAGATTTGATTCAGATTTAGAGAAATTAGGTAAACAATTGCGTATGGAGGTTAATACCCATCATGAATCAAATTCACAAAAGAATATTGCAGTATTTGTTACAAAAGAACCACATTGTCTTGAATCATTGATTCGCGCACAAAGAAAAAATGAACTGAAAGGAAAGATCGCAGTTGTAATAGGTACAGAAAATACGTTATCATCTATTGCCAAGAAAGCAAAATTACCTTTTGTATTGATTGATGAAAAAAATCAAGACAAAGCTGAATCAAAGATTATTGGAGTTTGTAAAAAATATGACATTGATTTGATCGCATTGGCAAGATATATGAGAATTTTAACACCTAACTTTGTTTGGAGATATCCAAACAGAATCATCAATATTCATCCATCATTACTTCCTGCATTCCCTGGAGCAATGGCTTATGCACAAGCATACGAAAGAGGAACAAAGATTATTGGAGTTACATCTCATTATGTTACAGAAAATCTTGATCAAGGACCAATAATTTTCCAAGATTCATTCGATGTTAAACCCGAGCACACATTAGAATCAATTAAACGAGCAGGACAAAAACTAGAAGCAGAGGTTTTGTTAAAAGCAGTAAAGATGCATCTAGCAGACAAATTGGAAGTTAGATGGAGAAAAGTCCATACAAAGTGATTATATGATTATTCGTGATCAATTTGATCCTGATCTAAGAAAGAGAATTGAGAAAAAGAAACAGATTGCAATTATAAAAGCAAAAAAAGGATTTGATACGGAAGGAATGTCAAAACAAGAAATATCAAGAATTAACAAGTTAGCCCAAAAATCATTTCCAAAAGTTACAGGAAATGGGGTTTGGGGCGATCCAACAAAATCTTCTGCGAAACTAGGAAGAGAAATCATTAAGGAAGTTGTGGATAATCTTGCAAAAGAGTCAAACTTGGCTTACTGAAACAAAACGAAATTTTAACCAGTGAACGTTTAATATACTCCTCATTATTGGAATCAATAAGTGAAATAAATGTCCGTAGATATGGCAGTAAAAGTACTCGATGAAAGTATCAACAAAAAGGTACTGATCAAGCTCAAAGGTGGCAAGACCATTACAGGTATGCTACAAGGTTTTGATCAACACATGAACCTGCTACTCGACCAATCAGAAGAGATCCCTTCTGAAGGCGATTCAAAAAGTCTAGGATCCATTGTAGTTCGTGGAGATAATGTTGTTATGATATCTCCTCCAGCAGAATAGGTGTTTTCTAATGACTAGAGGCACGCCATCAATGGGTAAGCATTCAAAGGCTCACACACATATCAGATGTAGAAGATGTGGAAAAAATACATTACATAGACGTCTAGATAGATGTGCAAGTTGTGGATATCCAGATGCAAAAAGACGAAAATACAATTGGATTAAACGGAGCGTACCTGCGTTATAATTAATGTTGAAACTATTTTCCAAATCAAAAACTAAATTACAAACTCCAACAATCGGTTCAAATTCACATGTTGTAAGTCAATTACATTCTTTACAAATTGAAAAAGATATTCTAACAAAAACAATTGCAAGACTATACCAAAATGAAGGAGATTTAACAAAAATTCAAAAAGACAGATTATTACTAAAATATCAACATCAACTAGGCGTAGTAATTACTAGAATTGAAAAATTAGAAAATGCCAGTAAACATCCAGATTTGGGCCCTCTAGGTGATGGATTAATTACATTAATGGATCAAAAACTATCGCAACTTGATCAAAGACTTTACGAGCTTACATCAAAGATTCAAGTAGCACAATCACAAAAAGAAGCAGAGATTAAGACAACTGAGAAAAAACAGGCAAGAGTAGAAACTGTAGAGGAAAAAACAAAACCAGTCTTTGAAAAACCAATCGAAGAATTTGTGGGTAAGAGTTCAAAGAAGTTTGAGATTACAACACTAACATCATTGCCAAAATTAGATCCTGTCAAACAATCAAAGTATGATCAAATGTTATCACAGTTAAGCAGTGATGTAATTCCACCAGCACCAATGAAACCAAAAATAACAGAAAAACCAAGAGAAGTAATTCCAGAAATTAAAGAACAAGAAGTAATCCCCGTTGTTGAAGAAAAACCTCAACCAGTTGTAGAACAAATAACAAAACCAAGTATTAATGAAATGCCATCACCAGTTGTAGAATTACCAGAAGAGTCAGATATCGATGATGAAGATGATGACATTGAACAAATAAAATCAAAAATTCTTAAAACTTTATCAAAAATTGAACAAGCAGAGGTCGATTAATGTCATTTGATGATGCCATCAAGGCATTATCTTTAGATGCTTTGAAGAATGTAAAAGATGGATACGTGTTAGGTTTAGGAAGTGGACGAGCAGCAACTGCATTAGTAAAATCATTATCAAAATATATCAAAACAAAAAAAATTCAAGTGAAATGCGTTCCAACATCTATGCAAATTAAATTAATTGCAGAGAAAGGTGGGTTAGAACTAATTGAAGCAGATCAGATTGATAAGATTGATTTAGTGTTTGATGGTGCGGATCAGATTGATAAAAATAAATTTTTGATAAAAGGTGGAGGCGGAGCATTGTTAAGAGAAAATATTTTGATCAGTGCTGCAAAAAAGGTTATCATCATGGCAGATAGTTCAAAATTTGTTAAAAACTTTAGCAGAACGGTTCCAGTTGAAGTTCAACCATTAGCAAGACAAATTGTTTGGAAGAAAATTGAAAAATTAGGTGGAAAACCAGCGCTTAGAGTTTTAGACAGGGGTTATCCATTTGTTACTGAAAATTCCAACATAATACTAGATTGCGATTTTGGAGTAATAAAAAATCCAAAAATCTTACAACAAAAATTACTCAACATTGCAGGAGTAATAGAAGTTGGAATATTTACAAGAAAACCAGATATCATTTACAAAGCAAAAGAAAATGGAAAATTTGATGTTTTAACCTAGACTTCGTGAGACAAGTTTTCCATATCCAGGTTTTCCTACAACCTCAAAATCTTCAGCTATTAGAGTACCTCTCACAATAGTTTTGACAGGCCATCCCTTCAAGTTCCATCCATCATAAACAAGATAGTCAGAGAATCCACCAAAAAGTTCAGGAGAAACTTTAGTTTCTTTTTTTAGATCAATCAGAGTGACATCAGCATCAAATCCGGTCGAGATATTTCCCTTGCCAGATAATCCAAATATTTTTGACGTATTAGCACTTGTTAGATTTACAAGTTGATCTAGTGTAATTCGATTTTTGTTTATTCCTTCACTAAGTAATATTGGTAATGATGTTCCAATTCCAGGAAAACCGGCTAAAGCACCCCATACATCATCACCGCCAAGTTTTAGTTTTAATTGGTTTGCAACATGATCAGTTCCTATTGTATTAATATGATTTTTTTGTAATGATTCCCAAACGTACTCTACATCATTTTTTGTTCTGATAGGAGGCATAACTTTTGCAAGATAACCATCTTGTGTCTCATGAGACAATGTAAGATAATGCGGACATGTTTCAACAAAAATTTTAGTTCCATTATTTTTTTCTATTTGTATTTGTTCTAAAGCAAGTTTTGATCCAATATGGACAAAATAGATGACACAGTCATACTTTCGTCCAAATTCACAAATAGTTTTTATTGATTTTGCTTCAAAATCAGGTGATCGACTTTCTGACCAAGAATTAAGACCATCATGTTTTTTCTCTTGTTCAGTTTTCATTGCACATGCACATTCTTGATAATCCTCTGCATGTACCAGAACAGGACATTTCAGTTCTCCTGCACGTTTAACAATTTTTTCAACTAATTCATTTGTCACGTTAACATGAGATGAGATTAATTTTTCTTCCCCTGGATTCATTTCCATGTAAACATGACCAACATCACCACCAAGATTCATGTAAATTTTGAAAGAAAGTATCTGGTTTTCAGTACAGTATTTCATCTCATCTATCTGACTAGTATCAAAAATTGATGCATGTATTGTGTAATCAATATAATGGGAGTTTTGACTTGCAAGTAGATGTTTTTGTAAAGAATCCTTGTATGAGCCTTCTAATCTAAACATTCGAATCATGGTTGTAACGCCACCAATAGCTGCAGCATGAGATTCTGTTTTTGCTGCCTGATCTATCGGAGAGTATACACCATAATGCACATGAGGGTCAATTACACCAGGAATACTAACAAGACCAGAACCATTAATTTTTTTGTCACAACTAGGTGTGTCATTAGTAATTAGTTTTATTTTTCCAGAATCAATTACAATATTTTTCTCAACCATTCCATTTGGGGTCATGACATGGGAATCTGTAATGATTAGATCGTAAGTCATCAGTTTTTCTACAATTTTCATCTATATTAGTAGAGTAAAAATGAATATACACTATCAAAAAATGGCATTACTGGGGCCGATGGCTTAGGAGTATAGCGCCACGTTCGCAACGTGGATGTCGAGGGTGCGATTCCCTCTCGGTCCACTTCTCGAAAGCATTATACATTGAAAAATGAAATACTCATCATGAAAGTATTCAACGGTAAACAGGCAGCAAATGATTACATGTCAGCACATACATTGGCATTTTCAACACCAGAGCTAACATTAATGCGATTTTCATTTTGGTTAGGAGATATGGTACCAGATCCTGAACAAAAAGAAGAAAGTATTCCAAGATTATACACTTACGTTGAGGAAAAAGACTATGCACCAGTAGAAATAATCGATGATGAAAAATATGTTCCAACTGGAGCAGTTCTTGGATCTTCAATGTATGGGAGTGCAAATGCAGAATCATCTGGAGAAGAACAATTTTGTTCTGAATGTGGTGCCAAAAATTCAGCTACAGCAAAATTTTGTAGAGAATGCGGTGTTAATCTAAGTTAAGAATTATTGTTTTGCGCCACACTTGGTGCAGAATTTTGCATTAGGTCTCAATGATGCGCCACATGAAGTACATGCACCTCCAGTTTCTCTTTGAGGTAGCAATGAAGGATCAGGAGATGGTAAAGTTCCTGGTTGATTAAATGCATCAGGAGCAGACATTACAGAAGGTGGACCACCAGCAGGATTTTCAGCAGTTCCTACACGTGCACCCGGATTCATACCGGGCATCATTCCAGGTTGGCCCATTCCAGGCATTAATCCAGGAGAATGTGTTCCTCCTCCGGCACCGCCTGATGAAACACGGTCAAGAGTTTTTTTCATTTCCATTAATGATTTGATTGCTAAGAATTCGAGTGCAGAATATGCCACGGTGTAATCACCTAATTTTTGAAAAAATTCCTTATCTGTTAGTTTTCCTGCTTTATACAGATTATTTGCATCAAGAAATGATTCATAGTATCCTTGAGATTCATCAAACAATGCCTGAAGTTTTTCAAAAGTGAGATTTAGTGTATCAATTTCACCTAGCGACATAATTCAATGAGGAGAATCTAATATTAATAGTTTAGAATAAAAAGAGAAAAAATTAGTAGAGCCTAAATTTTTTCGAGTGCTCTATCTATCATGTTTTGGTACGTTTCTTTTGAGCCTGCACCAACTTGTTGAGCTATGACTTCACCCTTGTTAAGGAGAATTAGTGTCGGAATACTAAAGATATTGTATTTTTGTGCAATCTCTTGTGCATTATCAACATTAACCTTTACAAAGTTGACTTTGCCATCATAATCTCCAGCAAGTTCTTCCACAACAGGTCCAACCATTCTACATGGACCACACCATTGAGCCCAAAAGTCTACAAAGACTGGTTTATCTGAGCTCATGACATCTGTTTCCCATGATTTTGGATCTTCAATTTCAGTTATTGCCATAATGACCAAATTTTATCAAAATTTCACATCTAAAAATGTATTCTTAGTTATGTCAAAATAGAATGGTTAGGTAATATTTTTCAAAATATACTTAAATGACGTGTTAGAGGTAAGAATTCATGAGTGCAGAGCTTAGATTAAAAAAACTTAGAGGTTCAGGCGGATTCGTTATGGCACGAGTTACAGATGAACAACAAAGTAAAGGAAATCTTGGTGGGCCTGATCTATTTTTAGCACCTGTAGGAAGATTAGAATCTGAAAAAATTTCAAAGTATACATGCAATACATGTGAGAAAGAATTTGAGGGTAGTCCTAAAATAGAATTTGAAAATCCAAATGAAGAAGTTGCTGAGAATTTAATTTTAGTTGAAAGAGGAAAATATCTCTGTAATGAATGTGGTTCAACTATTGCAGAATATAGAGATTTTAGAAAGCCAGATGAACAAATGGATGTTGGACTAGCAAATCCAATTGAGCAACAACAAGAAACAAGTTTTTCAGATTTCGATACATTTACTGAACAAGAAACAGTGCAACCACAAGTTGCACCAGAACCAAGTTTAGGAGGAGATACATTTAGATCCATTTTTGGTATGGATGTATTTGATGAAACAGCAAAAAGGATTGGAAAAGCAAAACAAGTAGGTGTTAATTCAAATCAAGAATTAGTGTTAGTGGTATCAGATGTTAATGGAAATGACATAAACATCAAATGGAATAGAATCGGAACAGTTGGCGAAGTAATCTTTTTGGGAAAATCAGGAAAAGTCGAACAAAGTTCGGTGGAGACTCCAGTAGGAGAAGGTTCGGTGGAGACTCCAGTAGGAGAAGGTCTACGTTGTCCTAGTTGTAATTTTGATAACAAGCCTGACTCTAAATTTTGTGAAAGTTGCGGAGCCCAGTTATAGCTTTTCGAGAAGATTTATCTAAGTAATTCAGCGAGCAAACATAATTTGGGTTCAAGTTCAAAAAATCTCATAAAGGATATAGTGATTATCGCAGTAGCTATTGCAGTAATTTGGCTTGGATTACAAGCAGTTTTTGGAACTGCAAATCCATTTTACGTGGTTTCAAGTGGGAGTATGATTCCAGCATTAGAAGTTTATGATGTGATTGTAGTTGAAGGTAATACTCCATTTGAAGATGTAGAGAAAGGAGACATAATTGTATTTTATTCACCTAAATTGTATGAACAAGGAAAAGAGAGAGTTATCGTACATAGGGTTAGTTTAGACCTGTCTACAGATGAACAAAAGATAGTAAGAACAAAAGGAGATGCAAATCCTTCATCAATTGCAGGTACAGATTATCCAATCACAGAAAAAGAGTATCTAGGAAAGGTTGAGTATGTGATCCCACAAGTCGGATATATAACACAAATTCTTCAACCTCCAATCAATTACATAATCATTGCAGTTATTATTGGAGTAATGGTTGTAAAACACTTTGCTGATAAAGAAAAGAAAAAAATGAAATTTCAGTATACAAAAGATAGTTCAGAAGTTAATGAGTCAGTTGATACTTTAGAGCAAAATCAGGAGGAATCAACAGATGATACACTAGACAAAAAAATAGATGATGATTTAGACAAAACTTTGAAAAAAAATAGTGATTCAGCGTATACTAAATCTTCAGAGTCAACAGATGACGATAAAAAAGAAATTTAATAAAATTACTTTTCAGGTATTTTGAATACACGATTGAAATATTCAGAATTTTCTTTTGCTTCTTCAGGTGATTCTTTAACTTTAGCCAAGTCTTTTGCTAGTTGTTTCTTGTAACCTAATTGCATTTGGCGAGCAATCTGGATTCTTTGTGCTTGCGGAGATCCAGCTCCATGCATTGATTCAGTTAGGTAACCAACTGCGTTTCTACCCATAGTCATATTTTCAATTAAGCGTAGAATTCTCATTCTGTTTTCAACTTCAATACCAGATTTACCTTTAAGGTATTTTTTCAATAGTGGGCCAGTTTTTTCACTTCTAAATTCTGCTTCAGATGGCAATGTAACAAGTATTCCACCTGCAACATCTTGTGCAAGTCTTGCTAATTCATATGGCAATCTGGTGACATTATGTTTACATACATTTGCTAACATGTCATCGTTTAGAAATACACCAGATTTCATTTTATGACCTTGATATGATGCTGCAATTCCTGCAGCATAAATTGATTCGTTAAGATGAGTCATTTCAATAATTTTATCTTTAATATGAGATACCTTAGGAACTCCATTGTATTCTGCAATTGCTGCAGCCGCACCAATTAGAACATCACCTAAACCAGTTTTACAAACATAACTTCGTCTATGATAACAAGTGAATCTTTCTACTAACATTGATGCAAATTCGTATTCTCCATCCATGAATATCATTTCGTTTGGAATGAATACACGATCAAAGATGACCATTGTCTCTTGTCCACCATATTCAGAGTTTCCAACATCAATATCACCAGGTTCCATACTACGAGTATCACAAGATTGTCTACCGTAAATGTAAGTGATTCCAGGTGCATCTACAGGAAGTGCACCAACAATTGCATAGTCTTTATCATTTTCAAGTAATCTCATAGTTGGCATTACAATCATCCAGTGTGAGTTAATTGTACCAGTTTGATGTGCCTTAGCACCTGTTACATAGACGCCTTTGTCATCTCTATCAACAATGTGTAAAAACAAGTCAGGATCTTCTTGTTCACTTGGTGCAAGACTTCTATCACCTTTAACATCAGTCATAGCTCCGCCAATTACCAAGTTTTCATGTTGAACCATTTTAATAAATTCTAATAATCTTTCATGATATTTTGTACTGTGTTTTTCATCAATTTCAAATGTTGTAGAATGTAATGCATTCATTGCATCCATACCAACACATCTTTGGAAACATGTTCCAGTAAGTTGTCCCAATTTTCTTTGCATTTTATTTTGTAGAACTAAATCTTCAGCACTTTCAGCTATGTGTAAAAAGCGATTAACTTTCTCACCAGAGATTGAGGAATGAGGAAATGCGAGTTCTTCTTCTTCCACTGCAAGATCATAAGTTTTTGCAACTGCATTAATTGAAGGTCGAATCATTGGATGATCAACTGGTTCTTTTACTAGTTCACCAAACAAGTAAACTTTCAAGTCTCTACCTTTGAGACTTTCAATGTATTCTTCACCAGTTCTGATCGGTTTTACGGTTTTTTGCATGTCTATTCTCCATTATTGA
>LUMG01000019.1_pt1 | contig 22653 bp, 21 predicted proteins | sample 729691 | NCBI WGS metagenome assembly LUMG01 (sample SAMN03860269, study PRJNA289734) | marine metagenome | biome: seawater column; feature: ocean; material: water; isolation source: Red Sea water column Station 34 - depth 50m | place: Saudi Arabia: Red Sea | collected 2011-10-15 | depth 50 m
ACATTGCTAGGCTTTTATTCAAAATACCCCGACCTTCCTTGTAAGGCGGGGTATTTTTTTATCTGGCGAAATTCAAGTAAAATCAAGTTTCTTTGATTTAGCTAATACTATTAAAAATTAAATGAATAACAGATTAGACGTGATTAATGTTGCCGAAGGAATTGATGTCATTGATTCTGGTTACTACAGTAGAGACTTTGCAGCAATTTATCTTCTAAGACAAAACAACAAGGTTGCCATTATTGAAACAGGAACGAATTATAGTATTCCTGCGATTGAAAGTGCCTTAATTAAATATGGCCTGAGTTTTTCAGATGTGTCTTATGTTATTCCAACTCATGTCCATCTTGATCATGCGGGGGGAGCTGGTGAGCTAATGAGGCGATGTGTAAATGCAAGATTAGTTGTTCATCCGAGAGGTGCTCGTCATTTAATTGACCCAAGTAAACTCACTGCAGGAGCTATGGCAGTTTACGGTGAAAAAAAATTCAAGGAATATTATGGTGAAATTATTCCAATAGATGTAGCTAGAGTCATTGAGGCAGCAGATAACTTTGTTTTAGATTTTCAAGGAAGAGAGCTCAAGTTTATTGATACTCCTGGGCACGCTAGACATCATTTTTGCGTTTGGGATAAGTCAACAAAATCTATGTTTACTGGCGACACTTTTGGTATTTCGTATCGTGATCTTGATCATCAGGGTGATATATATATTTTGCCAAGCACAAGTCCTGTGCAGTTTGACCCAGAGGCACTCATTCAAAGCATTAATCGAATTATGGAGTTCAAACCAGAGCGAGTTTGCTTAACTCATTTTTCAGCCATTAAACCAGACACAAAGGTTGTTAATCAACTGATAGAAAGTGTTCGCTTTGTCAGTGATTTGGCAATAAAGCATGCCGATAAAGATGATGCCGAATCTTTTATTTATAAAGACATGATGAACTATTTCTTAAAAGGACTCAATGAGATAGGTTTTCGTAATAATAAATTCGCAGAGGACAGGTTAAGTCTTGACGTTCAAATTAATACACAAGGCCTCATCTATTGGCATAAAAATAGTTAAAGTTGGCCCTTGAATTTAATCCAATGATGAACAAATAGTTATAATATAAGCCGGCTTTATAAACTTGAAAATGAAGAATCTTTTACTTTATCTTAATGGGTATTTTGCGAGAGTGCCCGGTCAGCTTATCCCATATCGCAAAATAGTTCTCATACTGGCATTATTATCGACTATTTTTATGGGTTATGGTGCCTCCCGTTTTGTGCTTGATACATCATTTGATGTTTGGTTTAGTGAATCTGATCCTGCAATCGAGGCTTTGGATGATTTTCGCGATCAATTTGGAAGTGATGATGGTCTTTTCATTGTTTATGAAGCAAAAGATGGAGACGTTTTCTCCAACAAGTCGCTCACCTTAATTTCAGAAATTACAGAAACGCTTGATAACTACATAGAAATTAGTGATGATGTCTGGCTAGAAAAGTATGGTTTAGAGCCGGATGTTGTAGAATCACTGAGTCATATTAAGCGGGTTCAATCTTTAACCAATATACGAATTCAAAAAAACGAGGATGATGTTTTGAGCTCACCTCGTTTAGTACCTAAAGCAATTCCAGGCGATATAAATAGACTCAATGAGATTAGCTCTGTTGCCGATGATCAGCCTAGCTTGTTATTGTTTATGTTTTCAAAAGATCATCGATATGGCGCAATTTCTATCAATACTGATTTTGGTGCTATCCCGGTAGTTCAAGAGCAAGGGGATGACTTTTCCCTTTTTTCTGATGATGATTGGAGTGATGATTTTGATGCCAGTATGGATGACAGTGCTGAAATTCAAAAAATTGAATACCAGCCGGATGAACCTGGGCTTTATCTCCCATTTATGAAGGCAATTACCGCAATAACTGAACAGCCAAAAATGACTGAGCATTTTAATTTTTATCCAATTGGAAACTCTGCAATGATTGCTTTGGCAATGGATACTATGATTCAAGCCGCATTTCTATTGGTGGGAATGGTGGTAATCATTAATCTTCTACTTTGGACTTTGTTTCGTTCTGCTAGCGCTGTTGTCCTGCCTCAGCTTGCAATAGGTCTAAGTATATTATTTGTTATTGGCGGGCTTAGCTGGTTGGGCTTGTCGTCGACAACACTTATTGCTCTAACGGTAATGCTTGTTATTGCAGTAGGCGTAGCCGACTGTGTCCATGTTATGAGCTCCTACTTGTTTTTTAGGAGAGAAGGAAAAGAGCATGATGAGGCGCTTTCAAAAGCTTATGGTAAGACTGGAGTTCCTATACTCCTAACAACCATTACAACAATGGCAGGGATGTCTTCTCTGGCTGCAACCGGCATGCCGATGTTCGTTCAGTTTGGTCTATCTTCTGCAGCAGGCGTTTTCTTTGCCTTTCTGTACACAATCTATTTGCTACCAGTTTTGTTAAATTACTGGCATCCAATGCAAAATAAAAAATCAAGTAATGCGGAAGTAAAGAAAACAAATGGAATAAGAACTCTGGCATTATTTCTGAAAACAAAGCTATCTAGTTTTTTTTGTTTTATTGCTAATCCTATATTAAGTGCAGCAAAAAAAATTGGCTTGACTTGGTTACTTAGCGCAGAGTGGCTCCAACCCCTTCTAGACAAAATCCCAGCTTTTGTAGAGCGCTTCCGATATTTGATTGCCATCATATTTTTTGGTGGCTTTGTGGTCTGTTTGTATGGGGCAACGCAAGTAAAAATTGATTCTAACTTGGTAGAGCTTTATTCTGACGATGTTCCTATTGGGCAAGCTTACGACATTGTTGATGACAATATGATGGGAACTGGAAACATGGTTATTGTAGTTGACACTGCTAGATCTGATGGAATTATGGACCCCGCTGTCTTAAGCTCAATGGACAGACTTCAGAACAAAATTGAAGATAGTTATAGCGATTATATTATCCGTACAAATTCCCTGGCTGACCTTGTCAAAGACACTCACGCAATAATGCAGAGCTCAGAGGAATACAGAACTATTCCTGACAGTCAGATTGCAGTATCGCAACTGCTTTATTTGTTTAATAGCTCTAATCCAGAAGAGAGAAGAGCTTTGGTCAGTGATGACTATAGTAAGAGTCATATAAGTGTTCAACTCAGAAATGCAGGCTCTAATGAATATCAAGAGTTCTTTGATGAGATTCAGAAAGATATAAACAATGAGTTTAACAAGTTGACAGCAACCTATCCAGAGCTCAAAGTTCAAATTACTGGCTCATTTGCATTGATGATGAGGCTGGCTGATGATATCAGCAAGAATCAATTTAAGAGTCTGGCGATAGCGGCAGTTGTCATTAGTTTGCTGATGATGTTGACACTTGGTTCATTGCAGGCAGGTGTCATGTCAATCGTTCCAAATCTAATTCCAGCAACATTAGCGTTTGGATTGATGGGCCTGCTTGGAATTTCGCTGGATACAGATACGCTCATGATTGCCCCTTTAATTATTGGTATTGCGGTCGATGATACAATTCACTTTATCAGTCATTACAGAATGTCACTCGCTCAAAACCACAACATGAAAATTGCGCTGGTTGAGACAATTAAAGAGGTTGGACAGGCGGTTACTTTTACTACGCTTATATTAGGTTGTGGGTTTTTTATGCTAACCTTTAGTGACTATTTAGGTTTAGCTAAAATAGGTGGCTTTGGTTCCTTAGCGATTTTTGTAGCCCTGCTTTGCGACTTGTTGTTTTTCCCTGCACTGATAATGATATTCAAGCCAAAATTTGGCCAGAAAGATGTTGAAGATAATTTAAATTTTATAGAGGTTTCAAAATGAATAAACCAGTAAGAAATGATTTGAACTTAAGTGTGCTCTTGATAAGTTTTTGTATGGCAATATTTAGTCTGAATGTTATTGCTGATACTGACCTGAGCGCTAGAGAAATTATGGAAAGAGTTGACGAAGAGTCTCGAAAATCAACTGACTCTGCGTTTACTAGAATGAAGCTAACGACCTGTAAATATGGCAAAAAGGATGGCAAGATTAAGTGTGCTGAAAAGCCTCGAGTTAAATTAGTCGAAAATGCACAAATTAATACTGGCATAGATGATAAAGACACCAAGAGTGTTGCTATCATTCTTGAGCCAGCAAGTGAAAGGGGAATTGGAATGCTCTCCTACAGCTATGATGACAGTGACAGAGATAATGAAACCTGGCTCTATCTATCAGCTCTGGGCAAGGTTAAAAGGATAAGTGTCAGAAATAGTGATGATGAGGAGACTGAGTCAGCCAGTATTTTTGGAACTGAAATGACAACAGAGGATCAGGAGTCTGGAAAGCTTGATGACTATACCTATGAATTACTAGAGCAAGGTAAGTTTAGAGGTCGAGATGTTGCGGTCATTGAGTCGACCCCAAAACCCCATAGACTCAGTAAAAGTAGTTATGGAAAAACTCAGAGCTGGATTGATACTGAGAGATTTATTACGTTGAAGGTTCAAATGTTTGACAAGAGAGACAATCCTATCAAAAAGCTTGAGGTTGGAAAGGTTGAAAAGATTAATGATGTTTGGATGGGAAGAAGTCTGACGTTTTTCAATACTGTCAGTAATAGACTAACCAATATGAAACTAGAGGCCATTAATTTTGATATGGACATCAAGGAAGAGTTTTTGACACAGAGAGCTTTGACTGATCAAGCTTTTAGAGAAAAATATCTGAAAGACCTTCGCAAACAGGCCAAATAAATCATAATATGTTGAATAGCGTTCTAAGACAATTTATTTTTGTAATATTTGGCTTTGCCTTTATAACGAGTGTAGCTGCAGACGACTCATTTTTTGATGACGATGTCTTTGATGATTCTGAAGTTGAATTTGATGAGTGGTCTGATGACAGCGATATCTTTGGAGAAGACAACACTATTGAAGAAAAGGGATTGTCTTGGTTAGATCTTGGGGTGACTCAGAAATGGGGCTTTAATCCTGCGAGTGATTACAGTACCACTAAAGAAAGGACTGAGCTTATCATCGGCACTTCTGGATCTGTCTCAGATTCAGGCTATGGAGAGGTTGAAATAAAGGCAACTAAATATTGGCCAAGTGATAGCAATTATTCAACTGAAAAAAGTGATTTAGAAGTCGAAAAGGCCTTTTTACAGTTTAGTTTTGATGACTGGAGCACCAAGATAGGGAAATATACTATTGGGTGGGGTGAGCTCGAAGGGGGTGCGCTTGATGTCGTAAATCCTTCTGGAGGATTAACAGATCCATCTATGATTCCCCAGTGGTTTTTAGGTGCCACCCGCTATTTTGACCATAGTGATTTAAGTTTTTTTTATAATACCAATCCGAAAGTTAATAAGAGCAAGCTACTGATTTTAAAAAATGATACTTATGATGAGTTTGGAATGCGATATGGCATTAGTAGTGAGGGAAGTGATATGGCATTCTATTTGGGTCAACTAGTACCCAATGATGCACTCATTAATCTTACTGATGGAGTGGTTTATGCAACCCCTTATCAATTATTAGGTTTTGGGATGAACAAGGCTTTTGATGACTACCTGCTTAAGTTTGATGTTGCCTATAAAAATAATATTCAGCACAATCGAACAGGGCAGTTTATTAAAGTAGATCGCCTTGATTGGAGTCTGGCTTTTGATGTTCAGAATAATGATAGGCAGTGGTTAATATCGATCAACTCTCAATATCTGATGGATTATGCAAGTGATTATTTGACGCCTTCAATTTTAGGTGTTGGCGTTAGCGCAAAAAGAAACAACATGAGCTACATGCTCAGTGTCAGTGATAAGTTTGGAGACTCTGATTGGAAATGGGGATTATCTAATGTTATATCTTCAAATAATGACCTAAACCTCAGTTCAGCAACTCTAGATTGGGACATTAATGATCAGTGGCAAGCCTCTTTCAGCGGCACTTATATCGATGCGAAAGATGATCGCGCTTATGCCGCCCTAGATGACTATCAGAGATTGAACCTAGAAATTAAGTATCAATATTAAACTAAAAGTTTCAATAAGGACTGGTGCCAAGCTATCAATGTCTCTACTTGGTCAGTACATAGTATAATTTACACATAATAATTTAACTTAGTATCATGCTAGAGAGTAAGCTTTTAAGAGGGAATATAGATTTTGTTGTTGAGCAACTCAAAAGACGAAATTTTTCCTTTGACGTTGATGAATTCAATGAACTTGAAAATCAAAGAAAAATGATTCAAGTTCAGACACAAGAGTTACAAAATATTCGCAATACTAAGTCTAAATCTATAGGCCAGGCTAAGGCAAGTGGTGAGGACATTGAGCCACTTCTTCAAGAGGTTTCAGATCTAGGAGAGAAGCTTGATCATGCTAAGGCTGAGCTCCAGAAAATTCAGTCAAAAATTAGTGATATTGCATTATCGATGCCGAATATACCTCATCCTTCTGTTCCTGAGGGTGATAGTGAAGATGAAAATGAGGAAGTCATGAGTTGGCCAGCAGAGGGCCCCAATCAATTTGATTTTAATCCTAAAGATCATGTTGATTTAGGCGAATTGCATGGAATCGACTTTGCAGCAGCAGCTAAGATTTCTGGCTCAAGGTTTGTTGTCATCACTGGAAAGTTGGCAAAGCTTCAGCGCGCTCTTACTCAGTTTATGTTGGACCACCACACCGAAAATAATAATTACAAAGAGACTTACGCGCCATATTTGGTAAATTCTGACTCTTTAATGGGAACAGGTCAATTGCCTAAATTTGAGGCAGATTTATTTAAAACCCATCTCCACGGTGAGGAGGGTGAGGCAAGAGCTTTGTATTTAATTCCTACTGCTGAAGTCCCTGTTACAAACCTCGTCCGAGACTCAATTTTGAAAGAATCTGAGTTGCCTCTTAAGTTTGTTGCACATACTCCCTGCTTTAGATCAGAGGCTGGTTCTTATGGAAAAGATACGCGTGGACTGATCCGCCAGCATCAGTTTGAGAAGGTTGAACTCGTTCAAATAGCAAAGCCTTCTGACTCATACAAAGTTCTTGAGGAGCTAACAAATGACGCTGAGGGTATTTTGCAGTTATTGGAACTACCTTATCGAAAAGTGGTTCTTTGCACTGGTGATCTTGGTTTTTCTTCTGCAAAAACGTATGATTTGGAAGTTTGGCTTCCAGGTCAAAACGCCTATCGTGAAATCTCTTCATGCTCTTGTTTTGAGTCTTTTCAAGCTAGAAGAATGCAGCTAAGATGGAAGAATCCAGAGACAAATGAGTCTGAGTTTTTACATACTTTAAACGGTTCAGGATTAGCAGTTGGAAGAACATTGGTCGCAGTCATTGAAAATTATCAAAATGCTGATGGCAGTATAACTATACCAAAAGTCCTACAGAGCTACATGGGCGGCCTAACTAAGATAAAATAACCCCTTTATTATTTTTTGGAGTGAAAGATGAATCTACCACCAGAAATTTTTCTGATTGCAATGTTTGTCCTGATGTATTTTTTATTAATCAGGCCACAACAAAAAAGAGCTAAAGATCATAAAAACTTATTAAAGGCATTAAAGAAGGGCGATGAAGTCGTTACTAATGGCGGGGTTATTGGAAAGATAACGGCTGTCGATGAATCCTTTGCAGAAATCGAAGTTTCTTCAGGAGTTGCAATGAAAGTTCAAAAGCAAGGAATCAACCAAAAAATGCCTAAGGGTAGTGTTAAGCCAATGACTAAATCCAGTTCTAAATCAAAAGCCAAATCAAAAGCGACTGATAAAGAAGAATAAAAGGTAATAAGTAAACATGAACCATTACGCACCCTGGAAAAATATTCTAATTGTATTTTTCCTATTTATCTTAGGTCTTTATGCCTTGCCAAATCTTTATGGTTCAGATTTGGCTATCCAGGTTTCTGGGTCAGGGAACTATGATGTCAGCGAGAGAGATCTCGATAAAATAAACGATACTTTGTCAGATAATGGCATCGACTTTAAATCGATTTCTCTTGAAGATAAGAACGTACTGGTTAGGTTTAATGACTCACAGTCACAGTTGTCTTCCAAGGCAATTTTGAAAGAGTCACTCACAAGAAATTATGTTGTTGCTCTAAATTTAGCGCCATCAATTCCTCAATGGCTGTCAGGAATCGGTGGTAAAGCTATGTCCCTAGGCCTTGACCTTAGGGGCGGTGTTCATTTTTTACTTGAGGTCGATATGAATGCTGTCACCACGATGGCTGTAGATCGATATTACAATGAGCTGAGAGCCGCGCTAAGAAAAGATAAGCTCTATAAGAAAATTCGCAAAGAAGATAATCTGCTTGTCGTTTCATTCAAAACTGAAGAGCTCAAAAATCAGGCAAAAAAAGTAATAAAAAAGGATTTACAAGACCTGGTAATTGCTGAAGGAAGTGAGCAGGAACTTGAGCTAGGTCTTGAAATCTCAGCAGCTGCCCAGGCAGAAGCAAAGCTTGGCGCTTTGAAGCAAAATATTACCACACTCAGAAATCGTGTCAATGAGCTGGGTGTTGCTGAACCCATTATTCAGCAGCAGGGGACTGAGAGAATTGTGGTTCAACTGCCGGGTGTTCAAGACACCGCAAGAGCAAAAGAGATTTTAGGAGCTGTTGCGACTATTGAGTTCAGAATGGTTGATGAAAAAAATGATGTTCAAACTGCGATTCAATCAGGAAAAACCCCAACAGGATCAAAAATTTACAGGTTTAAGGATGGACGTCCTTTACTCTTAAAGACGAATGTAATTACAACTGGTGAGAATATAGTTGACGCTTCTTCCAGTATGGATGAAAACAATCAGCCAAGTGTGAGCATTGTTCTTGATAGCTCTGGGGGTCGCTCTATGCTTGAAACCACTAAAGAGTTCCTAGGCTATAGAATGGCCGTGGTCTTTATAGAAAATCAAGTAGAGACAGTAATGGAAGACGGAGTGGCTGTTAAGAAGCGTTCTAAGACGCAAGATATCATTAATGCAGCTACGATTCAGGGTACGTTTTCAAATCGCTTCCAAATCACAGGTTTAGATAGCGCCAGAGAGGCAACAAATCTAGCACTTCTTTTAAGGGCTGGATCTCTTTCTGCTCCAGTTGAGATTATTGAGGAGAGAACAATCGGACCAAGCCTTGGTGCTGACAATATTCAAAAAGGTCTAATCTCAGTGCTCGTCGGGTTTGGATTGGTGCTCATTTTTATGGCATGGCGTTATCGCGTTTTTGGTCTGGTTGCAAATTTAGCCTTGACGCTTAATTTGGTGACAATTATCTCTATATTGTCATTGATACAGGCGACACTCACTCTTCCGGGAATAGCTGGAATTGTCTTGACTGTAGGTATGGCGGTTGACGCTAATGTTTTGATTTTTGAGCGAATTAAAGAAGAGATGCGCTCAAGTAAAAATATTCAGAAAGCAATCTCATCGGGTTATGAAAAAGCCTTCCTAACAATTGCAGATGCAAATATAACAACGCTTATTGCTTCGATTGTGTTGTTCAGTTTTGGTACTGGGCCAATTAAAGGTTTTGCTGTCACTTTGACAATTGGAATTATTACATCGATGTTTACAGCCATTATTGTTTCAAGGGCAATTATCAATTTAATCTATGGTGGTAAAAAAGTTGAGGAGTTAGCAATATGAGTCTCAGGTCTTTAAATCTTCCAGTTATCGATTTTGTAGGTAAGCGCAAGTTTGCACTGATATTCTCTGCATTTTTACTGATAGTGTCGATCGCCTCTCTAGGTTTACAAGGCTTAAAATTCGGTATTGACTTTACGGGCGGAACCTTAATAGAGCTCGGCTATGAAAAAACTGCTGACCTCGAAAGTATAAGAACTAAGCTTGCTGCAGCAGAATATGAAGGCGCTAATGTACAGTATTTTGGATCTGATACTGAAGTTCTTATTCAGCTTGAGCCTCAAGCAACTTCAAGTGCAAAGTTAAGCTCATCTATTATTAGGATGCTTGGTGAAGGAATAGACGTTAGAAGGGTTGAATTTGTTGGTCCAAAGGTGGGAGAAGAGCTCACCAATGATGGCGGGCTTGCAATGCTTTACGCTTTAATCGGTATATTAATCTATGTAGCATTCAGATTCGAATATCGATTTGCTTTGGGTTCAATTGCAGCTATAGTCCATGATGTTATCATCACATTGGGCGTTTTTTCAATTCTTCAAATCGAATTTGATTTAACAGTTTTAGCTGCTATTCTTGCGGTTATTGGTTATTCATTGAATGATACGATTGTTGTCTTTGATAGGATTCGGGAGAACTTTCTTGCGACTCGACATGTTGAGCCTGAGCCTATAGTAAATGAAGCGTTAAACCAAACATTAGCAAGAACAATCATGACTTCACTCACAACTTTGCTAGTGCTTTTTGCTTTGTTTTATTTAGGGGGAGAGGTAATTAATAGCTTTGCTGGAGCGCTTATTGTTGGTGTTATTATAGGAACTTACTCTTCAATCTACGTTGCAAGTTCTTCGATTCTCGCGCTTGGAATCTCTAAGGAAGATATGTTGCCTTCAGAAAAAGAGAAAAAAGAGATTGATGCTAGGCCTTAGTTTGCTAAATTAGCTAAATTTTTCAAAAACAAGGCAAGCGTTTGTACCACCAAAGCCAAAGCTGTTTGAAAGCACTCTGCTTAGTTTGACATTTTTTGTTTCCCTCACAATAGGCATTCCAGAAGCCTCATCGTCAAGATTTTCAATGTTAACAGACTCAGCAACAAAATCATTTTGAAGCATCAGCAGGGAGTAGATTGATTCGTTGACTCCTGCAGCACCTAGAGCGTGGCCTGACAAAGATTTGGTAGAACCAATAAGAGGAATCGAGCTGTCACCAAAAACTTCTTTGATTGCACTTAGTTCTTTGACATCTCCAACCGGTGTAGATGTACCATGGGCATTGATATAATCAATGGTTCCGTTAACGCTAGAAGTTGCTATCTCCATACATCTTCTCGCCCCCTCTCCTGAAGGTGCTACCATATCATAACCATCCGAAGTTGCTCCATAGCCAACAAGCTCAGCAATAATTTTTGCCCCGCGAGCTTGAGCATGATCTAGAGACTCAAGAACTAGAGCGCCTCCTCCACCTGAAATCACGAATCCATCTCTATCGGCATCAAAAGCGCGCGATGCTTTTGTGGGAGACTCATTGTATTTTGATGAGAGTGCACCCATTGCATCAAATAACATAGTTAATGACCAGTCAAGCTCCTCACCACCACCAGCAAACACAACATCCTGTTTACCCAGTTGGATTTGTTCCATTGCGTTTCCAATGCAGTGGGCGCTGGTTGAACAAGCAGAGCTAATGGAGTAATTTATTCCTTTAATTTTAAACATTGTAGATAAACAAGCGGAGGTGGTTGATCCCATGGTTCTCGGAACACGATAAGGCCCAACTCTTTTGATACCCCTTTCTCTTAAAATATCCGCTGACTCAACTATATTTTGATTTGAAGCGCCACCAGAGCCCATAATTAGACCAGTTCTTTCATGAGAAATCATTTCAGGACTCAGGCCAGATTCTTTGATTGCCTCATCTAATGCCACAGCATTGTAAATTGCTGCATCTGCCATGAACCTTAGCATTTTTCGATCAATTATTTCACTAGTATCAATTTCTGGAATAGAGCCATGAACATGTGATCTTAGACCCATCTCCTTATATTTTTCACTAAACTCAATTCCAGATTTTGCTGATTTAAGAGAATCGAGAACTTCCGATTTGTTAGCACCTAGACTGCTAACAATTCCCATGCCAGTGACTACGACTCTATTCATCAGAATGCTGAAGTGTCTGTAAATAAGCCAACTTTAAGGTTTGTTGCCTCATATATAGTATTGCCATCAACCTCCATAGTTGCATCAGCAATACCCATGTATAGTTTTCGTGCAATCACTCTTGAGAGACTTACGTTGTAGGTAACTTTTTTACTTGTTGGAAGTACTTGACCTGTAAATTTGACTTGTCCAGAGCCAAGCGCACGTCCCCTGCCAGGACCGCCGAGCCATCCTAAATAAAAGCCAACCAGCTGCCACATGGCGTCGACACCGAGACACCCGGGCATTACTGGATCCTCATTAAAATGGCAATCAAAAAACCACAAATCTTTGTTGATATCAAGCTCAGCAGTCATACCACCTTTACCATAGTCGCCACCACTTTCACTAATGCTTGTTATACGGTCAAACATGAGCATCGGGGGTTGAGGAAGTTGAGCGTTACCTGGGCCAAACAGTTCGCCTTTTCCACAAAGGATTAGATCTTCATAGGAATAACTGTTTTTTTTCATAAGGTCTATTAGTTTAGGTCTGGATAAATTTTAACATAGTTGAATTAAGCTTAAAATTCAACTTAAGGCTTGATATCAGCAATAATATCTTCAATATTTTCTAGCCCAACAGAGATGCGGATTAGGTTTTCTGAAATTTGCGACTTTGTTTTTTCTTCATCAGATAATCTAACGTGGGTTGTTGTTGATGGATGGGTAATCGTGGTCTTGGCATCCCCCAAGTTTGCAGTAATTGAGATCATTCTCGTATTGTTGATGAGTTTGAATGCCTCTTTTCTTCCGCCTTTTACTTTGAACGATACAATACCTCCGAATCCTGTTTGTTGCTTCTTAGCTATTTCGTGATGCGGGTGATTTTCAAGTCCAAGATAGTAAACTTCATCAACAAATGCTTGACTATCTAACCAGGTCGCAAGCTTCATAGCGCTCTCGCAGTGAGCATTCATTCTTAGACTCAGTGTTTCAAGTGCTTTCAAGACTACCCACGCATTAAAGGGACTCAGGGTGGGACCTGTGCTTCTATTAAATGACCCAATTTCATCTACAATAGAAGCTTTACCAGCCACTGCACCCGCAAGGCATCTACCTTGACCATCAATATATTTTGTAGCTGAGTGAATCACAAGATCAGCGCCAAATGATAATGGCCTTTGAAGTGCTGGAGACATTACGCAGTTATCTACTGCGAGCACAATTTCATTTTTCTTTGATATTGCAGATAGTTTTTTTATATCTACAACTTCACCCAAAGGGTTAGAGGGGGTTTCTAAAAGAAATAATTTTGTATTCTTTTGAATGCTTTTCTCCCATCCTTCCAGATCGGGTAAGTCCACAAAGGTAACTTGAATGCCAAATTTTTCAATAATACTGTTCAGAAGAACTATGGTTGTTCCAAACATGCATCGAGAGGCAACCATGTGCTCTCCCGGCTTAAGTATTGTCATGATTGTGGCAAAGATGGCCGACATGCCGCTTGCAGTCGCCTGACATTTTTCAGCACCCTCAAGTGCTGCCAGTTTGTTCTGAAAAGATTCTACGGTTGGGTTAGTAAATCTAGAGTAGACATTACCCTGGTTGGAATCAAATCGCTCAGCAGCCTGCTCAGCACTATCAAAACGAAAGCTCGATGTCAAAAAAATCGCAGCCGAGTGCTCTTGCTCGTTAGAGGATTTTTGCCCTTCGCGTACTGACTTTGTTTTAAAGCTTTTATCTTTCATGATTTTGATTGTTAGTCCGCATCATTGTAGATCAATTCTGAGCTCTCGTTAGTAATATCACTCTCTTTTGCGCTGTCCGATCGAGTTGCTGCAAGATTATCAAGGTATGGTTTGTCGATGTCATTAGTGAGGTAATTGCCATCAAAGCAAGAGCAATCAAAAGTCATAATGCTCGGATTACCTTGCTTGACAGACCAAATTAAGTCATCAAGGTTTTGGTAAATGAGCTTGTCAGAACCAATAGCCTGACAAACTTCATCTGTCGATTTACCATGCGCAATGAACTCATTCTTGCTCGCCATATCAATACCATAAACGTTTGGGTATCGAACGGGAGGCGCTGCAGACGCGAAGTAAACTTTTTTTGCACCAGCTGACCTTGCCATCTGCACAATTTCTTTGCTGGTTGTGCCGCGAACGATTGAGTCATCGACTAGTAGCACATTCTTATCTTTAAATTCAAGATCGATAGCGCTTAATTTTTGACGCACCGATTTCTTTCTTTGTTTTTGCCCCGGCATAATGAATGTTCTAGCGATGTAACGATTCTTAATGAAACCTTCTCGATACTTCACCTCTAATTCATTCGCCAATTGAAGCGCAGCAGTTCTTGAGGTGTCTGGGATTGGTATCACAACGTCAATCTTTTCATCAGGCCACTCCGATTTTATTTTTTCTGCAAGCTTCTCGCCCATCCTGAGACGGGACTTGTAGACTGAAATGTTATCAATAATCGAGTCAGGCCTTGCAAAATAAACAAACTCAAAAATGCAAGGTGACAGCCTCGAGTTTTCTGAGCATTGATGGGAATGAAGCTTACCTTCGCGGTCAATCACAATAGCCTCACCGGGCTCAATATCGCGGGTAACTTTATAGCCAAGTGCTGTCAGTGCAACGCTCTCTGAGGTCAGCATGTATTTGGTGCCATCTTTTGTCGTCCTTTCTCCAAGGATCAGCGGTCGAATTCCGTTGGGATCTCTAAAGCCAAAAATTCCGTAACCCGGAATCATTCCGATTGCAGCATAAGCACCCTTTACTCTCTGGTGCAGTTTAGTTACCGCTCTAAAAATATCGTTTTCATTGATTCTGTGTTTTTGTTCTTCAGCAATCTCACTAGCCAAAATATTAAGTAGTATTTCAGAATCTGAATTGGTATTGATATGCCTGAGGTCCTGCTCAAAGATTTCTTGAGCCAAAGCGCTCGCATTGGTCAGGTTTCCGTTATGCGCAAACGCGATACCGTAAGGCGAGTTGACATAGAAGGGTTGAGCTTCCGCCTCTGAAGAGCTACCCGCAGTAGGGTAGCGTACGTGACCAATACCCATATCTCCAATCAGTTTTTCCATGTGCTTGGTTCTAAATACGCTTCGAACAAGTCCATTACCCTTGCGCATATAGAATCGACCTTTGTTAGCTGTCGTTATCCCTGCAGCATCTTGACCTCGATGCTGAATGATGGTTAACGCATCATAGATGTACAGGCCCACATCTTTTTTAGTGGTTGAGAGTATTCCAATGATTCCGCACATCTTATTATTCCTTTAAAATTTCGCTTTCTATAAACTCGACAACAACGTCACCCGGCTCAAGTTCAACAAACAGTAGGTGTTTTGACAAGACCGGTTTAATGTCAACAGACCAGTCTTGAAAAGTTCTGAGTGCACCAGTCGTCTCTACCCATGCATGGTTTTGTGTCACCCAAGCCATACTTTGAAGAATGAGAACGGCAATCAATACAAAAGTGCCCCCTTTGAATAGGCCTAAAACTGCACCAAAGAATTTATTTTTTAAACCAACAACGTTTCTGGCATTAATGAGTATGTCCAAAGCGCTCAGTGTTCTTAATATACCCTCATATGCAGGAGCCATCGGAGAAGGATTTTCTGAATCAACCTTAATATTGAGAAGCTTTGATAGTGCAACCAAGGCAATCATTAGAATGGCAAAGAGCAGCACGAATGACATGAAGTTTCTGAAGGATTGGTTTGAGATTAAAGGTTCAAGCATATCCGGATCAGAAAACACTCCAAGAAAGTTGTAACTGATCACTGCAACAATTAAAGTGATAATGATGTTTGCGAATGGTCGATTAAGCTCATTTGCGCTTTGTGCACTTGAAGAGGCGCTGGCAACTCTGTATAAGCCTTTTTTGAAAAGCCATATACTCAAAAATATACCGCCAAAAGAGAGTGCATAGGCTGATTGGCTATCCGCACTAATCCAGTTACTCAGAAATGTCTTAGCAAAGGTTTCATAGTAAAGCCAGGCCACGACAATGGCAATCAGAACAAAAATAAAGCTGATGACTTCCTTCGCAAGGCCTTGAATAAAGCCACGAACAACGAACACAATGAGAATAATCAGGGTGAGCCAGTCTGACCAAGCCAGTAAACTGATAGCACTCCATAAGTTTTCAAAAAAATTGCCCATGAGCTCCCTGATAGATAGCATCAATTTTACAGCAGTTTCCTGAGCTTTGTCGTTCTCTGCCGAGACGAATAATGATTACATCTGATCCACAATCAAAGTGGCATCAGCAATGGTATAGAAAGATCCAAAAATGACAACTCTCTCTACATCCCTCAGTGCCAAAGACATCTCAATGGCACTCTTCATGTCGCTGCACACAGTTGTTGAGTCAGGATCAGAGAATTTCTTTTTGAGTTCAGTAGAGGTAATCGCTCTGTCCGAAGAGAGTGGCACTAGGTACCAATGCCTAATCGATTCAGAGGCAAGGCTGACCATGTCGATGATGTCTTTGTCGATGAGCGCTGAGAAAATGGCTACCGTTTCCATTGGCGAGTCAGATAAAGTCTCTACCAGTGTTTTGACTGCAGCAGGGTTATGAGCCACATCAAGAACAACCGTCTTATCAGCGATATATCTTTTCTCAAAGCGAGCCTTGATTGAAGCCTTTCTTATTCCCTCTGAAATCATCTCCTCTGAGACTGGAAATTGATGCAAAAGCTTTCTAACCGCTTCGACTGCAACCGCTGCGTTGATTCTTTGGTGAGCCCCTTCAAGTCCAATTTCTCCTTTGTAACCCTCAGAAACAAACGTGACTGGAGTCTCGATTTCTTTGGCATAAGCCAACAAGCTTTGAGGCGGGTCTTGATCGCCACAAATACAGGGCCTTGAGGTTCTCATAACGCCCGCCTTCTCTCTTCCAATCTTCTCTCTGGTGTCACCGAGATAATCTGTATGGTCAATGGCAACATTGGTAATAACGCTGACATCGCTGTCAACAACATTGACAGAGTCGAGTCTGCCGCCGAGCCCGACCTCAAGGATTGCAAGGTCGATATTGGCCTCAGCAAATATGATTAAAGCTGCGAGCGTTGAAAATTCAAAATAAGTCAGAGTGATATCATGCCGCTGCGTTTCAATCTGTTCAAACGCCTTGATGATGACTTCGTCTGAAACGTCTACTCCGTCAATCGCATAGCGCTCGTTGTATTTCAATAAGTGTGGCGAAGTTGAGCGCCCAATTTTGAATTTTGATTGCCGATAGATACTATCAATAAAAGACACCGTAGATCCTTTGCCGTTGGTGCCAGCAATAGTAATCACGCTATAAGGAACACCATCTGGAAAGAGCCTGTCATAGACAACTTGGACTCGATCGAGACCCAAAACAATCGTCTCCTCCATCAAGGTTTCTTGCCAATTGAGCCAATCGTCTAGGGTGCGTTTGTTTTCCATGGTAAGACTAAATTTTAGTTGAAAGTACTCAGTTTATTTGTCTTCCCAAAACTCACCCTCGATGGTTTCATCTTTCTTGTTTTTTGATTCAGTCGTCCCGGACCGATGAATAAACACTGAGCTTCTGGATCTGAAGACTCGCTCTGCATTTTTTTCCAAAAAGTGGTTAATGAAGTAGTGCCTGCTCCATGGCATCAATCCGAGAAGGCCTAGTCCATCTGTCAGAAAGCCGGGAGTAAGCAAAAGGATTCCAGAAACTAGAATAACGACCCCTTCAAGCATCTCCATTGCTGGAGTCCTTCCCTCCGCCATGCTTTGTTGAGCCTTAGCCATAGTAGACCAGCCCTGTTGTCTCAGTAGGCTGGAGCCGATGAAAGCGGTGATGATAACCAGAAGCACGGTAGAGAGCCCACCTATAGCCTGACCAACACTGACCAGCACATAGATTTCAGCTAGAGTAACGATAACAAATATAGGAAATAACATTCAGTCCCCTTTTGTGTTTCTAAAAATAATGTCCCAAACACCGTGGCCCAACTTTTGACCTCTATTTTCAAACTTCGTGAGCGGCCTGTATTCAGGTCTTTCAGAATATATATGGTCTCCAGCAAGATTTTTAAAGTGCGGGTGAGATTCAAGCGTCTCCATTATATGCTCCGCATAGTCCTGCCAGTCGGTTGCGATATGCGCAGTTCCGTTACTTTTCAGTTTCTTTGATAGCAGATCCAAAAAGCCCATCTGTACAATTCTACGCTTATGGTGCCTCTTTTTGTGCCAAGGATCAGGAAAAAAAAGCTGAAAGTTGGAAATACTATCGTCAGCAACATTGTTCTCAAGGACTTCAACCGCATCCTCCTTAATGACTTTGAGATTGCCAACATTTTTCTTGTTTGCCTCATTGATCAGTCTACCGACACCTGCCTCATAGACCTCAATCCCTAAAAAGTTTTGGTTTGGCTCTTGAATGGCCATCTCAAGTAGACTGTCTCCGTTTCCAAAGCCCACCTCAAGCGTGACATCATTCTGGTTCGAAAAGATTTCTTCGAAGTCGAGAGTTGAACTGTCAACATCAATTCCGAAATCACTCCAAAGCTCATTGAGCCCTAGAGATTGACCCTTAGAAAGCCTTCCAGAGCGTTTAACAAAGCTCTGTATTTTGCGATGATGTTTGGCTTCGGTCATATTTGATAGTCAATGGTCAGCGGAGAGTGATCCGAAAAGCGCTCATCTTTGTAAATTGCACAAGAATGAGCAAGTCCAGCCATGTTGGCACTTACAACCTGATAATCCAGTCTCCACCCGGTATTGTTTAACCAGGCCTGACCTCTATTAGACCACCAAGTGTACTGAAACTCTTCTTGATTAATCTCTCTGAACGAGTCGATATAGCCAACCTCATCGTAAAGGATGTCTAACCAGGCTCTCTCTTCAGGAAGGAAGCCAGAGTTCTTTTGATTGGAGCGCCAATTCTTTAAATCAATTTTTTTGTGCGCGATATTCCAGTCGCCACAAATGATATATTTTCTTCCATCTCTCTGAAGCTCTCTCAAATATGGCAAAAAGCGATCATAGATAAACTCCATTTTTAGGGCTTGCCTCTCCTCTTTCGATGATCCGGAAGGTAAATAGATTGACAGCACGCTGAGTTCTCCAAAGTCTGCCTGAATGAATCTGCCCTCAGAGTTCATGTCATCCCACGGACTGAAGGAAATCTTATCAGGCTTTGACCTACAATAAAGCCCAGTCCCGCTATAACCTTTTCGCTCCGCGCTGTGATAGAAGGTGTGCATATCTTCAGGATAAAAGCGCTCATCAAGTTGATCCTCTTGCGCCTTAATCTCTTGTAGACAAACAACATCAGCGTTCTGTTTTTTTAGCCATCCAAAGAAGCCTTTTCTCTCAGCCGCCCGAATTCCGTTGACATTAATTGTTATAATTCTCATTGCACTCATTTTAATTGTTTAGGAATATTTGATGGAACAGTATCAGAAGGATTTTGTTGACTTTACTCTGGAAACTGGAGTATTAAAGTTTGGCGAGTTCACACTCAAGTCTGGTAGGGTCAGTCCGTACTTCTTTAATGCGGGACTCTTTAATACGGGCAGTCATCTCTCAGAGCTAGGAAAGTTTTATGCACAAGCAATTGAAGCGAGCGACCTCAAATTTGATGTTCTCTTTGGGCCTGCCTATAAAGGAATCCCTCTCGCGTCAGCCGCCTCAATAGCTCTCAATGACTCTTTCAATAGAAACGTCCCATACAGCTTTAATCGAAAGGAGGCTAAAGATCATGGTGAGGGCGGAAGCATTGTTGGGCACCCTTTGGAGGGAGATGTACTCATCATCGACGATGTCATTACAGCTGGCACCGCTATTCATGAGGCCCAAGAAATAATTCAAAGCTCTGGCGCCACAGCCAAGGGCGTGATTGTCGCACTTGATCGTCAAGAGAAGGGCAAGGGAGAGCTCTCAGCCATCCAAGAGGTTGAAAAAGTTTTCGGAATCAGAGTTCTAAGCATCATCAGTCTCACTCATATTATTGACTATTTAAAGTCTAACAACGATTCTAAAATCCTAACTCAAATTGAAAGTTATAGATCTCAATACGGGATAAGTTAGACCGGCTCCACGATGAAGGTTGAGGATTCGACACCAACTATTTTGACTGTTTGACCCACGATTAGATTTGACCCCTTCGCAAACCATAGTGACTTACCTATCTGGACCTTAATAACACTGTCTTCTATTGAGCTGACTTTACACTCTTTGCCGATATAGGATTTTGCCTTTTCATGGAGCTCGTCATCAACAGTCTTGACAGGATAGAAACGTTTCGCAAGATAAGTGGCAGAAAAAGCAAGAGCCACAAAGATGAAAATCTGAAACAAGCTTCCAGTCTCTGGCATAAGGTAGAAAATGATACTGACCATAATGGCTGATGCTCCAATCCAGAGCAGAAACACGGTCCATAAAAAAAGCTCAATAATGATTAATGAAAGGCCTAAAACCAGCCAATGCATAAAGTTTAAACTTTCAAACATCATTTCCATGGCAGTAATTTTATATTCTTTCAATACAGCCATTAAATTTTTCTTTATTTTTTCGCAAGATTGGTTCATAATGCGATTAGGAGGCTTGATATGAAAGAAAATAAAGATTTGATTGACCAGTTTCATAGGGATGGTTATCTTTTCTTTGAAAATGCAATCACCAATGAGCAATTGGATTCTCTCAATGCAGAGCTAGCCAAGTGGGTTGATGAGAGTAAAAAACATAAAAAACCTTTTGGAAGAATTAAGGATGGCCGGCCAAGGTTTGATCTCGAGCCAACTACCCATTCTGCTGAATCACCTGCGGTCAGAAGGATTACTTCGCCTGCAGAAATCTCTGACGTTTGTCTTGATGTTGTAAAAGATAATAACGCGCTAGATCTGGTTGCTGATATTTTTGGCCCAAATATTACCCATCTGGGTAACAAAATAAATCTCAAGTTGCCTGGTGCAGGGACTGAGGTCAAGTTTCATCAAGACTTTCCATTTGAGCCACATTCAAACGAGGACATTATGACGGTGCTCTATTTTTTGGATGATGTGACTCTAGATAACGGGCCACTGGAGGTTGTTCCAGGAACACATAACGGGCCGCTCTATTCTCATTGGCAGAACGGTATCTTTACCGGTGCTGTTGATGATAAGGTTATGAAATTAAACAAAGATAAGGCCATAAGCTGCACTGGTAAGGCGGGATCAGCCTGCCTGATGCATTCAAAGTTATTGCACGGCTCAGCATCAAATCAATCTTCGATGCCAAGGTCTCTATTTATCATCACCTACAAAGCAGAGGACGCAGTAGCACTCTCTCCAAACCACTTGCCAAGTGACCTCGTTGGAATGGTTGTAAGAGGAAAAGAAACTGGAATGGTTAGGTGTACAAGTTATAGCGTCGAGTTGCCAGAGTATCCTAAAGAGGCTTCATTTTTTGGGCAACAATCCAAAACTAAAAACATGGCTATGTAGCTACATTAGATACAGCCTATAGAGTTGTAATCTGAGAGGAGATAGGGTAATCGATTTAATTAATAAAATTGCTGTAGTTGGTGACGAGCTGGTTATTGACTGGAAGGATGGAAAGAAAAGTTTCCTCTATGACTACTGGCTCAGGGACCACTGTCAGATGCCTGAATCGAGAAACATGAACAATGGACAAAGACTCTTCAGTGTTATCGATTTGCCCTCAAGCATCACTATAGAAGAAGCCTACAAGGATGAAAAAGGAAATGTTTGTATTTTATTTCAACCTGAAAATCACTTGTCAGTCTTCACGCAAGAGTGGCTGCGAGGCAATTGCTACGAACTGAATCACCAATTCGAAGACAGAAGCGAAAAACAAAAACACCTCTGGAAAAAAAATAGTTTTGAAGCCGGACTCCCCTTAATCAAGTATGACTCTTTGAATGAAAGTGATGCCCAGTTATCCGCGCTTCGCTCGTTAAGAGATATAGGCTTCTTTGTATTAAAAGACGTCCCAACTGTTGAAGGCGAAGTACTAAAAGTCATCAGTAAAATGGGATACACTCGTGAAACAAACTACGGAGCTTTGTTTGAGGTGAGAACTGAAGTCAACCCAAACAATCTGGCCTACACCAATATGGGGCTTGGCTCTCATACCGACAATCCCTACAGGGACCCTGTTCCAACTGTTCAGCTTTTGCATTGTCTTGAAAGTTCTACTGAGGGCGGAGATTCAATCTTGGTTGATGGTTTTATGGCAGCTTCAATTCTTCGTGAAGAAAACGAAGAGAACTTTATAACTTTAACAAGTAACTGGATTAATTACCGATTTTCTGACTCTAAAAATGATCTTCGTTCAAGGGTTCCGATGATAGAGCTAAATGACAATAATGAAATCATCAAGGTCAGATACAACAACCGCTCTATCGATACGATTAAAGTGCCAAAAGATAAAATGAGGTCTTTTTATAAAGCCTATAGACACTGGAGCGAGATCATTGAGAGAGACGAATTAAAGATTCAATTCAAACTCTCTGAGGGCGATTTAGTGTTGTTTGATAACACTCGAGTAATGCATGCTAGAACTGAATTTTCTCAAACAGGAAAGCGTCATCTTCAGGGAGCCTACACAGACCTCGATGGACTCTATAGTCTCCTAAATACTCTTGAAAACAAAAATGACTAAAATCAATTCGAAAAATATTGTAGACCTTATCGAAGACATTTTTCTAAGACGAGGAGCCGAATCATACTTAGGTGAGCAGGTCACGATGGCACAACACATGCTTCAAGCCGCTCAATGCGCTGAGGAATCTGGCGCAGATAATGAGCAAATAGTGGCAGCCCTTCTTCATGACATAGGGCATTACAAAAATGAAATTCCTGAATCAGCTTTAGCTAAAGGTATTAATAATTTTCACGAGGAGGCTGG
>LUMG01000127.1_pt1 | contig 22297 bp, 22 predicted proteins | sample 729691 | NCBI WGS metagenome assembly LUMG01 (sample SAMN03860269, study PRJNA289734) | marine metagenome | biome: seawater column; feature: ocean; material: water; isolation source: Red Sea water column Station 34 - depth 50m | place: Saudi Arabia: Red Sea | collected 2011-10-15 | depth 50 m
GCTTTGACAAAGAGATTCGTTGCAAATGCAGCGCCCGTGACCTTTCTGCATCTTGAGCACTGACACATACCGAAAAACTCATACGGTCCTGAGAGCTCCCATGATACTTGGCCGCACAGGCACTCTCCTTTTAGTGTTTTATATTCATTCATGATTCATTATTCATACAGCTAAGACTTCGAAAAAGAACTTGTTTCCAAAGTAAGACAAGACCAGAACGGCAAAGGCGACTTGAGTTAATAGAACGATAAGCTTTCCTCTGATGCCAAAGACCATGTGCACAAAAAGGATTCCAGCAAAACCTATCCAGGCCATCACAGATAGGATGGTTTTAAAGGTCAGCTTCTGAGTAAAGAAATCACTGATATAGAAGTAGCCTGAGATGAGCGAAAGTGTGAGCAATAAGAAGCCCATTTTGAGTGTCTGATATAGAAAATCTTCCATCGTTTGGAGTGCAGGAAGTTTATCCACAAAGGTGTTGTAGTTGTGCTCATGCAAGAATCGTTCTTGAATGTTGAGAAGGAGAGATTGACCCACCGCTAAGGAGAGCAGGGCATAGGCTCCAATTGAAAGGAAGACATGCGCAGCAATTGAAATAGAGAGGAGTTTGCCTTGAGAGCCTGGATAAAGAAAGGCAACTATCACTGCAATTGCGCTCAAAGGGTAAACGATGATTCCAAGCGAATGTATTGGCTTTGCAAACGAGGTTAAAAACAATAGCGTTGCAACAACCCAAGCCACAAATGAAATACTCACTGTCAATCCAAAAAATACGCCTTCATGCTGCCAAAGCTCAAACAAAATATAGCCGTGAGATGTGCACGCGACAAAGAGCAATAAATTAACAATAATTCGATGTTGATTGGTGACCTTATCTAGAACAAAATATCGGGTCAGCAGAAGCCCAGCTAAGAGATAGGTGATGAATGGAAGAGTGTGTAGTAATGGCATCTCTAGCAATGGCTATGCAAAAGATTATATAATAATATATTTCAACCAACCTGAACGTAATGTTTGATAATTTAACAGATCGACTTTCCAATAGTTTTAAGGCCCTTCAGGGAAAAAACAAGTTATCAGAATCCAACATCAAGGAGGCCATTCGTGAGGTAAGAAGGTCACTTCTTGAGGCTGATGTCGCGCTTGATGTGATTAAGCATTTCATTGACAGAGTCCAAGCCAAAGCTATTGGACTTAAGGTGGGTGAAGGGCTCAGCCCCTCGCAAGCCTTTATTAAGCTCGTTGAGACTGAACTCACTGAGGTTATTGGCGGGCAAAATGAGTCTTTAAACCTTGCAACACAGCCTCCAGCCGTTGTTATGGTTGCAGGTCTTCAGGGCTCTGGTAAGACGACCTCGATTGCCAAGTTGGCGCGATTTTTAAAGCAAGAGCAAAAGAAGAAAATTCTCGTAGTCAGTGCTGACGTTTACAGGCCTGCTGCGATTGAGCAGCTAAAGGTTCTTGCTTCAGAGATTGAAGTTGATTTTTTCCCCTCGAGTGCAGATGAAAAGCCTGAAAAAATTGTCGCTGACGCTAAAAAACATGCTCAATCACAATTTCATGATGTTCTTTTAGTTGATACTGCTGGAAGGCTCGCTATTGACGAGCAAATGATGTCTGAAATTCAGGCGCTTCAGAAACAAGTCAATCCGATCGAAACACTCTTCGTTGTCGATTCAATGACAGGTCAGGACGCAGCTCATACTGCAAAGGCATTCTCTGACAGACTGCCTCTGACTGGTGTGATTCTAACTAAAACGGATGGTGATGCAAGAGGCGGTGCTGCGCTCTCGGTTAGACACATCACAGGCAAACCCATCAAGTTTATGGGTGTTGGGGAGAAGACGGATGCTCTAGAGCCGTTCCATCCTGACAGATTGGTTTCTAGAATTCTTGGAATGGGAGATGTGCTCTCACTGGTCGATGAAATTTCTAAGAAGGTAGATCACAAGAAGGCACAAAAAAGTGTCCAGAAGATGGCAAAAGGTCGATTTGATCTTGATGACATGAGAGATCAGCTCATTCAAATGCAGGACATGGGAGGTATGGGTGCATTAATGGATAAGCTCCCCGGCATGGGTCAAATACCGCAAAGCGTTAAAAATCAGGTGATAGGAGATAAAGAGAGCTCCAGAATGATCGCTATTATTAACTCGATGACCCCCAAAGAGAGAAGCCATATCAACTTAATTAAAGGTTCACGTAAAAAAAGAATTGCCGCTGGATCGGGTACCGATGTTCAGCACGTCAACAAGCTCCTAAAGCAGTTTGAAAAAATGCAAAAAACAATGAAAAAAATGAAAGGCGGCAAGATGAAAAAGATGATGCAGCAAATGGAGGGTATGCAAGGGCAGGGCGGTATGCCTGACTTATCTAAAATGCCCGGATTTGGAAAGAAGAAGTTTCCTTTCTAGGTTGTAATTATTTTTATTAATGACCCTTGCAGTTTGTTGTTTTTGATATAAAATTCGCCTTTTAAACTGACCTCAAAAATCAATGAACTTAAATATTAAAATCTTATCGATATTTTTGATTGGTTTATTCTCGTTTCAGCCATTATCTGTCATGGCAGAGAATTCAAACGAGACGGTGCAATTGACCCTGGCCATTACCTCAGGTGATCAAATCAATTTAACTGCTGTCAAACAGGTTGAGAAGGGGATGAACTCTTACGATGCTATCAGGCAGCTGGTTGTTGTTGGCGTTAAGGATACAAGTTTTGGCCCTCAGATTATGTCTTTGGGCGGGATAGAGGCTGTTGGGAATACCTACTGGGCATTGTACGTAAATGGCTCAATGTCAATGGTTGGTGCGCATGATGTTATTCTCAATGAAGATACATTTATTCGCTTGAACATGGAAGCCTTTTAAGATATGATTATTCGAAATTATTTGGAGAGAAATGATGGACAATCAAGATTACAAACTTAATTCAAGTTTTAGTTATTTAGTTATTTTGGCAGTCTTAATTGCCCTTGGTGTCGCTGGAAGGCTTTTGCCTCATCCGCCAAACTTTACTCCAATGGCCGCAATCGCGCTCTTTGCGGGCTTTATTTTTGTAAAAAGATACATGGCCATTGTTGCGGTAGTAGCGACTATGCTGCTGTGCGATTATTTCGCTTTTGGTTCACTCTCTGCAAACTGGTTTGGCTCAAAATCAATGTTCGTTGTTTATCTCGCCTTACTCTTTCCAATTGTTTTTAAAAACTTTCTTCAAAGAAAGCTGGGTGTGCTTAGAATTGCCGGTGCAGCTCTAGCGAGCTCAACGGTCTTCTTCATTGCAACTAACTTTGCTGTCTGGGCCTTCTCACCAATGTATGCCAAAACCTTAGAAGGACTTGTTCTTTGTTACACGATGGCGATTCCTTTTTTCCAGAACACAATTGCAGGCGATTTAATTTGGTCTGGCGTCATCTTTGGTGCGTATTTCGCTTTACGTCATTATTCAAATTTACAAATCTTAAATCGAAAAGACTCATTAATTTTCAGCTAGGTTTGCTCCTTATAATTTGATCGATGGAATATCGTTCAAAATATTCAAATTTGAATCGTATTCATTGGAATGAGCGTGCTCCAATTCATCAAAAGAAATATGTTGATGACTTGGTTCTTGAGGTAGCTAGAGACGACTTTACAACTTTCGACTTTGTAGAGCAAAAGCTTTTTAAAACTATTCAGTTATCAGGCAAGTCGGTTGCACAAATTAACTGCAATAATGCCAGAGAGCTCATCTCTGTCAAGAAAGCTGGAGCCGGTCGCTGCGTTGGTATTGATATTAGTGATCAGTTTATCCAGCAGGCTAAAGTGTTAGTGAAAGCTTCAAATGTTGAAGTTGAGCTTGTTTGCAGTGATATTTACGAGCTAGGTAATGCTTATGATAATCAATTTGATTTACTCTACATCACGATTGGAGTGTTAGGTTGGCTTGAAAACCTAAAAGCTTTTTTTGATATATTGGATAAATTATTGAAACCAGGTGGTCAAATTTTTATGTATGAGATGCATCCAATTTTGGAGTTGTTTGAAGAAGATTCAGGAAGCAAAATTGTGAATGATTATTTTAATAGCGAGCTCTATGTTGAGGAGAATGAAAGAGACTATTTTGATCAGAACGCAATCATTAAGTCTCCAAGTTATTGGTTTCATCATCCACTGAGTGAGATTTTTGAGAATGTTATCAGTCATGGCTTTCGTATTACTCATTTTGATGAATATGCCCATGATATATCTGGAGGCGGTGAGTTTTTATCGAGCCAAAAGAGTCGTCCGCCGATGTGTTTTAGCCTAATAGCAACTAAGGTAGGTGGGAAATGACAAGACACCTTAAAGGCTTACTGATGAGCGTTTTTGCGGTAGTCATTCTGAGTCCAGACTCCGTTCTTATTCGGTTGGTCGAAGAGGCTTCTCCAGAAGTTGATAGCTGGACTGTTTTATTTTGGAGAGGTTTGCTCTATGCGGTTGGCGTTTCATTGCTTGTCTTTATGAAGTATGGAAGTAAAACGATCGATGAGTTTAAAAATATTGGAAAAGGCGGGCTAGTGATTGGTTTCTTTTCTGGAATCAGTACAGGAACCTTTGTCTTTGCGATTGTCTACACCTCTATCGCAAATGCTTTGGTTATTATCAGTACTGGGCCCATTATGATTGCTATTGTGGCCTGGTTTCTACTTAAAGAGAAATCCAGCGTCATCACCTGGACATCCATGATTATTGTCTTCATTGGTATTTATATTGTTATGAGTGGTAGTTTTGGAGGTCAAAACCTTGTTGGAGATTTCTTTGCTTTGATTACAGCAGTGATGATGGGCTTTACCTTTACTTTGACTCGAAAATATAAGCATATCAATATGGTTCCTGTGAATGCGATCGGAGGTCTAATTGCCGCGCTGATTGCATTTGTAATGGCGAATCAGATTAGTGTTCCTGCAGAAGTTGTTGGTTACATCATTGCTATGGGAGCAATACTTTCCATCTCATTTAGTTTAATTACGATAGCGCCAAGATATATGCCTGCTGCAGAGGTTGGAATGATTATGCCTTTAGAGACTGTTTTGGGTTCTCTCATCGCTTGGTATTTCATCAGTGAGGTGCCTTCAACGAACGCCATAATTGGAGGAACCATTGTAATAGTGACACTATTTTTACATTCTTGGTACAGCACCAGGCTTGCTAAAAACCAACTCAGCTAAAGTAATATTAATGATGACTAATCATTTAAAAGGACTCTTGATTGCATTTTTTGGCGTCTTAGTGCTCACACCTGAAGGCATACTCGTTAAGTTAGCTCACTCAGATAGTTTTACTGTTTTGTTTTGGAGAGGTATATTTTTTGCACTCAGCATTCTGATTATTTTGTTTATTGGTTATCGATCTAGAGCAATCAATGAAATTAAGAATATTGGAAAAGAGGGCATCTTGATTGGCTGTTTGACAGGGCTCGGCGGAGCAACCTTTATTTTAGCCATTCATTACACTACCCTTGCGAAAACACTAGTGATTATTAGCGCTTCACCCCTCATGGTCGCTTTGGTTTCGTTTTTTTTGTTAAAAGAAAAGCCAAAACTTTTTACCTGGCTTGCAATGATTATTGTCTTTTTCGGAATTTATATTGTTATGTCTGGTGACACCAGTGGGGTCAATTTGACAGGAAGCTTGTTTGCGCTTGCATCGGTCACTACAGGTGGTTTCTCTTTCACTCTGCTTCGAAAGTACAAGGAAGTTAATATGGTTCCAGCTATGGCAATTAACGGCTTATTCATCACCTTAGTTGGTCTTCTCTTTGCAGAGTCATTAGCGCTATCCTCGCAAGCAATGACCTATATCATTATAAGTAGTATTCTTGTTGCAATCTCATTCACCTTAATTACAATTGCACCTCAGTATATTCCCGCGCCCGAAGTCGCTATATTTTTTCCAATGGGGACAGTTATCGGTACTGTGTTAGCATGGCTCGTTCTTAAAGAGGAGTTATCAACTAACGCGGTATTTGGTGGTGTGATTGTTGTTTTAACTTTATTCATTCACTCTATTTATAGTGCGAGACAATTTAAAAATTAAATATTATGAAATCACAAGCCATTAGAGCCGACCTTCTCATGCTTCTTGCTGCAGCAATCTGGGGCTTCGCCTTTGTTGCACAGAGGGAGGGTATGGAGACGATGGGACCGTTTCTATTTAACACCGCCAGGTTTTTTATTGGTACGGTTTTTTTGATTCCGATAGTTTGGTATTTGTCGAAGAGAAACAAGGTTCAAGAAAATAAGGAAACGTCCACCAAAAAGCTCTTATTTGCTGGTTTTGTTGCTGGGTTATTCTTGTTTATTGCTTCAAGCTTTCAGCAGGTTGGAATCCAATATACAACAGCTGGAAAGGCTGGCTTTATAACGGGTCTTTATATCTTCTTTGTTCCTCTCATTGGCATCTTTTTTGGTCAAAGAACTGGCTCAGGCACTTGGCTTGGTGCTTTCATAGCGGTGATTGGTTTATATTTGCTCAGTATTAACGAAGACTTCAGTATTGCTAAAGGTGATTTACTTCAGCTGATCTGTGCCATTTTCTTTGCTGCTCATGTCTTAGTTATCGGTTATGTTGCCAAAAGAATGGATCCATTAAAGCTCTCTCTGATTCAGTATTTTGTCTCGGCGATCCTCAGTTTATTGATAGCAATTGCTATCGAAGTCATTACTTGGCAGATGATCGTTGATACTGCGATTCCGCTTCTTTATGCAGGCATTATGTCTATTGGAGTAGGCTACACGCTTCAGGTTGTAGCTCAGCAGCATGCTAAATCCTCGCATGCAGCCATTATTTTGGGCCTAGAGGGTGCATTTGCTGTTCTTGGTGGATGGCTTATTCTGGATGAAAACTTGTCAACCAGAGGACTTATAGGGTGCGCATTGATGCTCTCTGGTATGTTCCTGTCTCAGCTATTACCTCGACTCAGTTTTAAGAAAGCAAGTTAAAGCTTTGTTTCTTTCTCATGGTATGATGAGTTAGCTTCTTTGCTATTAGATGTTTTAGAGGATATTGATGAATATTATCGATCTTCAAAATATAACGGTATTTCAAGGAAGAAACAAAGTCCTTGACAACTTCTCACTGACAATTGATGAAAGTCAAAGCACAGTCATCCTCGGGCCAAATGGTTCTGGAAAGACGACTCTCTTAAAGCTTCTGAATCGTGAACTTTACATCGTTGAAGAAAAAAATAGCAGCATTAAAATCTTTGAAAAAGAAAGGTGGAATGTTGATGATCTTAGAGCAAATTTGGGAGTAGTTTCTCAGCACCTGCAGTATGGATATTCGAACACTGCATTAGGTCTTTATGTTGTACTTTCCGGTTTTTATTCAAGTGATGGTATATGGCAGCATCAAGCATTTGATGAAAGCAAGATGACTCGTGCTAAAGAGGTGATGGACCTATTGTCAATTACTGATCTTCAGGATAGAGAGTTTTCCACAATGTCTACTGGCGAGCAAAGAAAATTCTTGCTTGCAAGATCACTTGTAAACGACCCTGCTGTCTTGGTCTTTGATGAACCCACTAGCGGCCTAGATATGAGTACTTGCTTTCAGTATCTTGAAATCATCAGAGAGCTCATCGGGATGGGTAAAAAAGTTATCTTGGTCACTCATCACATACATGAAATTCCACCTGAAGTCACAAGAGTGATTCTTTTAAAAGAGGGCAGGGTGATTGAGGATGGAGATAAAGATCAAATCCTAACAAACACAAACCTGACCAACCTCTTTGATTGGCCTATTCAGGTGATTCAGGAAAACGGTTATTACCAGGCAATACCAGGCTGACTAGCTCTTATCTGTCCGGTACAACGCTGATTTAGCATGCGCCTCAAGACCCTCCCCATAGGCAAGTACTGAGGCAGTTTTACCCAGCTTATTAGCCCCATCTTTTGATGCCATAACAATGCTGGACCTTTTAATAAAATCATATACTCCTAGAGGTGATGAAAATCTTGCAGTACTCGATGTTGGTAGGACGTGGTTTGTACCAGCGCAATAATCGCCCAGTGCTTCAGAAGAGTATGTGCCCATAAATATTGCTCCTGCATGCTTAATGTCATCAATGATTGATTCGGGATCCTCAACTGAAAGTTCAAGATGCTCTGGAGCTATTCGGTTAGAAATTTTTACCGCTTCATCAATATCTTGCGTCAAAATGAGAGCGCCCCTCTTTTCAAGAGAGGTCTTGATGATTTGTTCTCTCTCCAAAGAAGGAAGAAGTTTTGAAATGCTTTTTTCAACTTCTTTAATGAACTCCTCATCGGGGCACAGAAGGATTGCTTGGGCATCTTCATCATGCTCAGCTTGAGAGAAAAGATCCATGGCTACCCAATCCGGATTCGTTTTGCCATCACATATGATGAGAATCTCTGATGGACCAGCAATCATATCAATTCCAACCTGTCCATAAACTTGCCTCTTAGCAGTAGCTACGTATATATTTCCTGGACCAACAATCTTATCAACCTTCGGAATTGACTCCGTTCCGTAGGCAAGTGCAGCAATAGCTTGAGCGCCGCCTATGGTTATGACTAAGTCAACTTCTGCAACATAGGCTGCTGCCAGGACTAATTCGTTGACGATGCCTTTTGGAGTTGGAACGACCATAATGAGCTCTTCAACTCCAGCGACTTTTGCTGGAATACTGTTCATAAGAACTGAGGATGGGTAAGCTGCCTTACCTCCAGGAACATAAAGCCCAGCTCGCTCTAGAGGTGTGATTTTTTGTCCTAATACTGTGCCGTCATCTTCCGAGTAATTCCAAGACTCTTGAACTTGATTTTGGTGATAAGATTTTATTCTCTCAGCCGCAATCGAGAGGGCGTCTTTTTGTTCCTTCTCAAGATTATCAAACGCTTGTTTAAGTCTCTCCTTAGGCATGGTCAGCTCTGAAATGGACTTTGCCATAATTGAGTCAAACTGCTTGGTGTAATCTAGAACTGAGCTATCACCATTTCGCTTAACATCATTAATGATTTTTTTAACAGAATTGCTGATTTCTTCATCGATTGAGCTATCCCATGCAATCAATGAATCGAGCTCACTATCAAAATCATTATCAAGAGTCGAAAACTTATTAATCATATACTCTGTTCAATTTTTTGAATCCAGTCACTAATTTCAGCATGCTTGGTATTAAAAGCGGCTGAGTTAACAATGAGTCTAGAGCTGATTTCATGGATTAACTCCAATGGAACTAGATTGTTTGCCTTTAATGTGTTTCCTGTATCTACTAGGTCAACTATGCAGTCAGAGAGCCCAACTATAGGTGCAAGCTCCATAGCCCCATAAAGCTTAATGACCTCAATTTGCTTGCCTTGCTGATAAAAATACTCTTTTGCTGATTTAACGTATTTTGTAGCGACCTTAAGAGTGCTTTTGTTGAGATTCTTATTCTTCTCAGCAGCAACCATAAGCTTGCATTTTGAGATTTCTAAATCTAGAAGTTCAAACACACCGTCAGCCCCATGCTCCATCAAAACATCTTTTCCGGCAACCCCAAAGTCTGCAGCGCCATGCTGAACGAATACTGGAACATCACTCGCTCTAAGAACGATGACCTTTATATCTGCAATGTTGGTATCTAAGATTAGTTTTCTACTCTCTAATTCACTTTTAGGAATGCTGATTCCAGCCTTCTCTAAAAGCGGCAAAGTTTGGTCTAAAATTCGACCTTTTGATAGTGCAATCGTTAGCATGCTGTTTTTTTAATCTAGTTGTCTAGTAAAGTTTTAGTGCTGAACGCGTTCTATATTGGCGCCAAGCATTTTAAATTTTTCTTCAATCATCTCATAACCTCGATCGAGATGATAGACGCGCTCAATAGTTGTAGTCCCATGAGCCGCTAAACCTGCCAAAACAAGGCTAGCAGATGCTCTTAGGTCAGTAGCCATCAAATTCGCGCCAGACAAAGATTTTACCCCTTTACATACAACTGTGTTGCCTTCTAGCTTCAGGTCTGCTCCCATACGACTGAGTTCAGGTACATGCATAAAACGATTTTCAAAGATTGTTTCTGTGATAGTGCTGCTTCCCTCTGCAATGGAATTAAGCGCCATAAATTGAGCCTGCATATCTGTTGGAAAGTTTGGATAGGCGCTCGTTCGAATATTGACTGGGTTAGGTCTCTTGCCTTTCATATCTAATTTAATAGAGTTTTGATTAGTCTGAATATCCGCGCCAGTTTCTATGAGTTTGCCAATAACCGCTCTCATTGAGTCTGGCTCAATGTTGTTCACAGTAATTTTGCCGCCAGTTATCGCTGCAGCAACGAGGTAAGTTCCAGCCTCAATTCGATCAGGACAAATCGAATATTCACAGCCATCAAGATGATCGACTCCCTCTATGATAAGTGAAGAAGTGTTCTCTCCCGTAATTTTAGCGCCCATTTTTTTTAAGCATCGAATCAGGTCAGTGACTTCGGGTTCTTGAGCAGCATTGTTAATAGTTGTAATGCCTTTGGCAAGGGTTGCCGCCATAACTATGTTTTCCGTTGCGGTAACTGAGATTAGGTCAAAATTGATTTGAGCCCCTTTAAGCTCTTTTGCAGAAGCATAGATGTAGCCATTCTTTACTTCAATAGTTGCACCCATCTTCTCTAGAGCGTCTAGATGCAAGTTGACCGGCCTTGTTCCTATGGCGCAACCACCTGGCAGGGAGATTTTTGCTTTCTTGTATTTTGCGAGCATCGGCCCAAGAGTCAAAATAGAAGCGCGCATTGTTTTTACTAAAGCATATTCAGCGGTCAAATTAGTCAGCTTAGATGAGTCAATAAATATGGATCCATCCTCCTCAAGAACAAAGTTTGAGCCCATGTCCATTAAGAGTCTAAGAGTTGTCGAAACATCACTAAGCTGGGGCGTGTTTGAGAGTTTTAGAGGTCCGTCTGCAAGAATTGAAGAGAAGAAGATCGGAAGAGTCGCGTTTTTTGACCCCGAGGTTTTGATGCTCCCAGTTAGAGGAGATCCACCATGAATATCTAATTTATACATTTAGTTTATGTTTTTGATAGCATTCTTTCAATCAAGTTATCAATGCCTTGACGTTTTATTTTAGAGTCATATCCAATTTTTTCTATATCTAAGATACTAACCGATTGGTATTCTAAATCATAAATCTTCCAGCGATTCTTATTGATTAGTTTAAGAGTTACAGTTGCAATAGAGCTAGGGTCACTTTCAAGAGAGATTGAAACTTTAACTCTTGCAGTGTTTTCGTTTTGGCTGAAATTATTATCAACCGAGATGATTATCTCTTCCCACTCGGTGATTTCAGACAAAATTCCAACATAATCATTGATAAGTGAATTCTTAATATCCCTTTCAAAAATTTTCCTTTGTTTTGTATCAAGCTGACTCCAATAATCTCCTAGTGCAAGCTCTGTGCTATATTCTAAATCGATATAAGGAATAATTTCTTTTTTAGTAAGATTAAGAGTTGACTTTATTGAACCATCATCATCACTATTTAAATCTATAAAAGAGCAAACGACATTATTCAGTATTGCTTCTACTTGTTCTGATGCTGAGCTTCCAGCAGAATTGGGTGAAATAGAGGGGCAGGAAGAAAATCTAAAATTAAAATTAAAAAATCTGACAAAAGAATCTGGCGTCTACAAGATGCTTGATAAATCTGGAAATGTTATCTATGTTGGTAAGGCAAAAAACTTAAAAAATCGTGTTTCAAATTACTTTAATAAATCATCCCAAGATGAAAAAACACAGTTACTCCAAAAAAATATCCATGACTTTTCGATCACCTTAACCAAAACTGAAACGCAGGCGCTCCTTCTTGAGAATGATCTCATTAAGCAGTTCAAACCCAAATACAATATTCTTCTCAAAGACTCTAAAAGCTACCCTTATATCTATATTAGTAATGATCACCACCCAAGGCTTGGAATGTATAGAGGAAAGAAGAACAAGGATTATCATTACTTTGGACCTTATCCTTCAAAGTATGCTGCAAGAGATGCTCTTGATCTTCTAAAAAAAATATTCAAAGTCAGGCAGTGCAGTAACAGTTTTTATAGGGCTCGCTCCCGTCCATGCCTAGAATATCAAATCGGACTTTGCAGTGCGCCTTGTGTTGGAAAAATTTCTGATGAAAGGTATGAACAAGATGTTAAATTGGTGAGTCTTTTTTTGAACGGGAAGTCAACTAAACTTTTAAATGAGGTCTCCAAAAAAATGAAAGCGGCATCCAGTGAGCTTGATTATGAAGCGGCAGCGACATATAGAGATCAACTGATTAGTCTCAGGACTATACAGGAAAGACACAGCTCACAATTCACATCGGATATGGATGTTTTGAGTATTGTAAAAGATTCACAGATTCACTGCATTGAAATTGTATTTGTGAGATCTGGCAAGCAGATTGGCAGTGAGACCTTCTTCCCAAAAAATGCAAAAAACGATTCCTGTGAGTCAGTATTAAGTGCTTTTTTGCCTCTATACTACCTCGGAAAGAATACCCCTAAAGAAATTGTCATTAGTCATAAACTAAAGGATAAGTCCTTGTTAGAAAAAGGTCTATCAACAAAATTGATCCATCTCCCGAGAGTTGACAAAAAGCATTTTCTAGAATTAGCTACATTGAACGCTAAAGAAAATTTAAAGCAGCGACTTCTACTCAAGTACACCAAAAAGAAACAACTTGAGGCCATCCAAAAATTACTCGCCCTTGATAAGCTTCCTGAGGTTATGGAGTGTTTTGATATTAGTCATACAATGGGTGAGGCGACCACTGCATCATGTGTCGTCTTTGAAAAAGGCTCGCCTAAGACGAGTGAGTATAGACAATTTAATATCAAAGACATTACTCTAGGGGATGACTATGCAGCGATTAATCAGGCTGTCTTTAGAAGGTACTCTAGGCTTCAAGAGGCAAATAAAGAGATGCCAGATATTGTGTTTATTGATGGCGGCTTAGGCCAACTAAACCAAGCCATTATGGTTATGAATTCAATTGGAATAGACAATGTTTTGTTGGTGGGTATTGCAAAAGGAGAGGGAAGAAAGTCGGGTCTTGAAACCTTAATAACTGTTAAAGACGAAAAGGTTAAGAAGATTAACCTAACGCCTTTTGATCCTGCTCTTCTTTTGATTAATCATATCAGGGATGAGTCTCACCGATTTGCTATTAAAAATCATCGCAAAAAAAGAGCTAAAAAAAGAACAAAGTCTTCTCTGGAATCAATTAAGGGGGTTGGTGTGAACAAAAGGAGCGCACTTTTAAATCATTTTGGAGGTATTCAAGAAATTGAAAATGCTAGTGTTGATGAACTTCAAAAAGTTGTTGGCATTAATCTAAAATTAGCGACTAAAATACGAGAATCTTTAAAGAAATAAATTAACTCTATGTTTATATTAAGACTTTTAATCGCTGCGCTCATCGTCAGTTACCTGATTTGGTTATTTAACACAAGGGTTATGGGCAAAGACATTGCCCTTTCAAAAATTGCAACATGGGTTTTAAGCGCTACCTTTGTGATCTTTGTCGTGCTATCAGGTCTGTCCTACCTCGTTGAAGGGTCTTAGGACTTATTTGAAAGCACAAAAGTCTTCAAATGCTTTGTGCTGCTGATGATTCTGCTGGTTGCGTTCACAATGATTGAAAGTCTTGAAACTTCCCAAACTGGAAGGTCTCTCATGTGGTCCCCCATATAGTCAAAGTTTTTTTCTCCGAAGCGTTCAACTAATGCATCAGCCTTGTTTTGACTCGATAAATTAAAGTCTTTATTGGAAGCCATAACATCATCAAAAATCTTTAAATGTTTAGCAACAGCAAATGCATAGTTTTTGTGGGATGCGGTGGCTAGAACAATTTGGCAGCCTTGTTTTTTGCGCTCCATAATGTAACTAATGACATTATCGTTATAGGGCAGCTCAGGAATATTAATTTCAAACCTTCTGACGAGCTGATCTTTAAGAAAACCTTTCCCTTTTGAAAGCCAAAAAAAATAATGACCTATGAGCCACGGCCTTTTGGAAAGGACACCGAGCGAGGATAAAAACAACAGATCGGTATCAATAAGCGTATGATCAAGATCCACAATTAACGGAAGGTTGTTATTGTCCACTATCTAATTCACTCCATTTGTCATAAAGTAGCTCTAATTCTTTTTCCATAGACTTAAGACTAATTGTTAGATTTTGAGCATCCGGATTTTGATAAAAGTCAGGATCGGATAACAATTTTTGTGCCATCGAAATCTCATTCTCTAAGTCCTCAATATTTCCAGGTAGAGATTTTAATAGCTGCTGATCTTTGTATGAGAGCTTTTGAGAAGATTTTCTAGGTTTGGCCTTATCACTTTGGCTTTTAGTTGATTTAGATTTAACATTGTCCTCTTTCTGAAGGATATAGTCGTCGTAACCACCATTATATTGTTCAATTATTGCGTTACCTTCCATAACAATAGTTGAGCTGACAATATTGTTTAAAAAGGTCCTATCATGAGATATTAAGATGAGTGTTCCTTCATAATCAACGAGCATTTCCTCTAATAGCTCCAGCGTTTCAACGTCTAGGTCATTGGTAGGCTCATCAAGTACCAGAAGGTTGGCGGGCTGAGATAAAATTTTGGCAAGCATTAATCGATTCTTTTCGCCTCCAGAGAACATTTTGATTGGCGACATGGCCTGTTTTCCTGTAAACAAGAATTGCCGTAAGTAGCCAATGACATGTTTACTTTTTCCATTAATATCAATGTAGTCTTTACCTCCTGAGACGAAATCCATCGCCTTTAGGTTTGGATCGAGTGTTTCCCTCATCTGATCAAAGTAGGCTAACTGAATGGTTTTTGATCTTCTTATATTGCCTTCATCCGGTTTGAGCTCATCCAGTAAGAGTCTAATGAGAGTTGATTTTCCTGAACCATTGCCTCCAATAATTCCAATCTTTTCACCCTTTAAGACAAGAAGAGAAAACTGTTTAACCAGTTCAAGTTCGTCAATCGAATAGCTTATATTTTTGACCTCAAATACAATTTTAGAGACTCTCTTTTCATCCTCTAAAGTATGAATCTTGACATTGCCTTGCCTCTTACGCGTGTTGATAAATTTTTTTCGCATAGCCTCAAGCGCTCTAACTCTGCCCTCGTTTCGAGTTCTTCTTGCCTTGATTCCCTGGCGAATCCATGCTTCTTCCTGTGCTAATTTCTTATTAAATCTGGCATTTTCAAGTTCCTCGCTGTTCAGAAGGATTTCTTTACGTTTAAGGTAATCCTCATAGCCACAGTCAAAGATAGAAAGTCTTCCTCTATCCAGGTCAAAGATTTTATTGACTATCCCCTTAACAAAGGATCGATCATGACTGATCAGCAAAAGTGTCCCATGAAAATCTTTGAGCATTTTTTCAAGATCAAGGATTGCAGTGATGTCCATATGGTTGGTTGGTTCATCAAGCAGAAGAATATCTGGCTCCTGAATAATTGCTCTAGCAAGCATGACTCTTCTTTTCCATCCTCCCGAGAGAGTTGAGAGTTGAGAGTCGGAGTTGAGTTGAAATCGATTTAAAATAGTTTCAATCTTGTGAAGATAATGCCAAAGATCTTCACTTTCAATCTGCTGTTGTAATTTAGAGCTTTTTGAGTCATTACCCTCTCTGAGAGAGTCGTGATAATTAGCAATGACTTTTCCAGCATCACCAAGCCCGTGTGCAACTATATTAAAAAGAGTATCGCTATTATCTTCTGGAGGTTGCTGCTCTAGGTAGCTAATAGTCGTTCTATTTTGAACTTTTAAATCACCATCATCCGCTGAAATGAGCCCAGACAGGAGTTTTAGAAAAGTTGATTTGCCCTCACCATTTCGACCAATAAGTCCAATCTTGTCACCCTTATGGATGGTTGCATTGACCTCGTCAAGGATTATTTTTTCTGAAAATCTCAGAGAAATATTGTCTAAGGTTATAAGTGGCATAAGTTAAAATTGTAACTTTAAATAACAGCTTTACTAATGCGTTATTTTATTCATTTTGTATTTGGAATTTTGCTTATTCAGGCACCTTTTGCAGAAAGCATTGAAGCCAGTATCTTTGAAACCGAGGGGCAACAAAGTCGTTATACACAATTAATTGAAAATATTCGCTGTCCAGTCTGTCAAGGGCAGAGTATTGGTGGTTCAAATTCAGGGCTTGCAAAAGATCTCAGAGAAAAGGTGCGTGAAATGATTTTAGATGGCCAGTCTGACCCTCAGATCTATTCATACATGGTCGAGCGTTATGGTGATTTTGTTGTTTATAAACCTCCTGTAAATACCAAGACCTATCTTTTATGGTTTGCACCTCTATTCATTTTGATTTTATCTCTGATATTTTTGTTTCGTTCTACAAAAAGAAATAAAGAAAAAACAGTCAATGTATCCAATGACCTTGAGAGAGCAAAAAAATTATTAAAGTAAATAAGTGTCCTTATGAATGAAAAAGAAATCAGTGATTTGATTGTTGAGGCATATACTCACCAAAAAAATGGTCAACTGTCTCAAGCTATTCAGTCTTGGAATGCTCTATTAAATCAAAAATCAATCACCCAGGATTTGGCTGCTAATACGCATTTAAATCTTGGTAATTTGCATCTTCAGCAAGGCAATAGTGACCTGGCTTATGAATCGATGGCGAAAGCTATAAAGGCTAACCCAAATAGCTCAGAAGCTTTTTTCTGCTTAGCCTATATGGAACAAGAAAAGGAAAACTTTAATGAGGCGATTGATTTTTTTAAATCTGCGCTAAAACTCAAGCCAGATGATGTGGGCGCATTAAACAACCTTGGAAACTGTTATGATCGTCTTAATAAAAGCAAAGATTCAATTGAAACCTATTCAAAGGCTCTTTCAATCGATCCGGAATATATTGCAGCTTATTATAATCGGGGCAATGCATACTCTAAAATAGCGGATGACAAGCTGGCTTTGCAAGACTTAACCCGTGCAATCGATTTAGATAATAATTTTTATCAGGCATACTATAATCGAGGTTCAGTATATAAAAGGCTTGGAAAAAACGATTTAGCTGAAAAGGATTTTGCCAATGCGCAAAAGTTAGCTAAAGAAGAAATTGAACAATCAAAAAAACTATAGGATAAATGTGAGCGACCAAGACGAAAACAAATTAATAGCAGAAAGAAAATCCAAATTAGCATCACTCAGAGAGTCAGGTAACCCTTATGTTAATGATTTTAAACCTCTCAATTTAGCTTCCGAAATTCATAACGATTTTGACAGTAAAACCAACGAAGAGCTTCAAGAGGTGGTTGATACTGTAACTGTGGCTGGGCGTATGATGTTAAAAAGGATTATGGGTAAGGCTAGCTTTGTCCAGCTTCAGGATACTTCTGGACAGATTCAATTGTTTGTTACTAGGGATGAGCTTGATGATGGCTTCTATAATGAGCAATTCAAAAAATGGGATATTGGTGATATTATTGGAGCTACAGGAACGCTCTTCAAAACAAAAACTGGAGAGCTCTCAATTCGAGTTAGCAGTATTAGACTTCTAACTAAGTCACTCAGACCTTTACCTGAAAAGTTTCATGGCTTGTCCGATCAAGAAACCATTTATCGTCAGAGGTATGTTGACCTTATTATGAATGAGGATTCAAGAAGAGTCTTTAAGACGAGGTCTAAAATTATTTCATATATCAGACAATTTTTCCTTGACCATGATTATCTAGAGGTGGAAACCCCAATGATGCAGGTGATACCTGGCGGCGCAGCTGCTAAGCCTTTTATCACTCATCACAATGCTCTAGACATGGATCTTTATTTAAGGATTGCTCCTGAGCTCTACCTTAAAAGGCTTGTTGTTGGAGGTTTAGATAGGGTCTTTGAAATCAATCGAAATTTCAGGAATGAGGGCCTCTCTCCTAGGCACAATCCAGAATTTACAATGGCGGAGTTTTATCAGGCATACGCAACCTATCATGACTATATGGACCTTACTGAAGAGCTCTTAAGAGGCATCGCTATTGACGTGTGCGAATCAAATGTAATCCATTATCAGGGTGATGACTTTGATTTTTCAAAGCCTTTTGAGAGAATCAGTGTTTTTGATTCAATTTTGAAATACAATCCGAATCTTTCTGCTGAAGACTTGTCGGAGGATAATGCTAAAAAGACTGCTCAATCTCTAGGTATTGATGTCAAAAAGAGTTGGGGGTTAGGAAAAATTCAGATTGAAATCTTTGAGGCAACGGTTGAAGAAAAACTGATTCAGCCAACCTTTGTTATTGAGTATCCTACTGAAGTATCCCCATTGTCACGAAGAAATGATGACAATCCATTTATAACGGATCGATTTGAACTATTCATTGGTGGGCGAGAAATTGCCAATGGCTTTTCAGAGCTTAATGATTCTGAAGACCAAGCGCAAAGATTCCGTGATCAGGTCAGCGAGAAGGATGCAGGTGATGATGAAGCCATGCACTACGATGCCGATTATATTAGAGCTCTAGAGTATGGTATGCCTCCTACTGCAGGAGAAGGTATAGGAATCGATCGTTTAGTTATGCTATTTACAAACTCTCCATCAATCAGAGATGTGCTATTGTTTCCTCATATGAGGCCAGAGTATGAGAAATGATTCAAAAAAGTATTTCTAGTAGCACATTATGATTCCAGTTTTAACAATTGATGGGCCGAGTGGAGTTGGAAAAGGGACGGTCTCTAATATTGTTGCTAATGAGCTGAAATGGCATATTTTAGATTCTGGTGCCATTTATCGGGCCTTCGCTTTAGCAGCTTCAAAACGAGATCTTCTCCCTGAAAATACTAAAGAGTTAATAGATTTAGCATCTAACTTAGAACTCAAGTTTGTTTCATCTCCCCTAAAAAATGATTTAGAAATATATCTTGATAATCAGGAAGTATCATCGGATCTAAGAACAGAAAAAACGGCTGAACTGGCATCCAAGTTTGCAATGATTGGTTCGCTCAGGGAGTCATTACTCATAAGACAGCGTGATTTTAGAAAACCACCCGGACTAGTTGCCGATGGAAGAGATATGGGCACTGTTGTCTTTAAAGATGCGCCTTATAAAGTTTTTTTAACTGCAAATGTTGAAGAAAGAGCCAAAAGAAGACTTAAACAGTTGCATCAAAAGGGTATTACTGGTAACATTTCGCACACTTTAGAAGAGGTTAGGAATAGAGATGAAAGGGACTCAAGTCGAAAACACTCTCCCCTGAAGCCATCTAAAGAGGCATTAATCATAGATACATCAGATCTAACGGTTGATGAAGTCGTTACGAAAGTAATGGCGCTAGTTAAGGTTTGAGCGGTCAAGCCTTTTTTTAATTAACCCGATAAGAGTTAAGTTTTTTACCGATATAGCTTAACATTTAGCGGTCAACATCGAGATATTATGTCAGAATCATTTTCAGAGCTATTTGAGAATAGCGAAACACAGCAAAACGTAAAACCTGGTGCCCTATTAATGGGAACTGTAGTCAGCATGAATCGTGAAAAAGCGATTATTAATGTTGGTCTCAAGTCTGAAGGTTTTATTTCATTAAACGAATTTAAAGACGTCAAAGGCGAGCTAGAGATCACAGAGGGTGATGTCGTTGAAGTTGCCCTTGAGTCGATTGATGATGGCCTAGGCCATACGCTTCTTTCACGCGAAAAAGCTAAGCGCATTAAGATGTGGCAGGAGCTTGAAGCTGCGATGAACTCTAAAGAAGTGGTTAGAGGAATTGTTACAGGTTCAGTTAAAGGTGGTATGACAGTTGATATTGGTGTGATTAAAGCCTTCTTGCCAGGTTCTCTCGTTGACGTCAGACCAGTCAAAGATTTTGACTTTCTGTTAGGTCAAGAGATTGAAGCGCTTGTTATCAAGATGGATGAAGTTAGAAACAATATTGTCATTTCTAGAAAGGCAGTAATGCAAGAGGTTAATTCCGCAGATAGAGAGGCTCTAATTGAGAACCTTGATACTGGTAAAGAAGTTGAAGGAATTGTTAAAAACCTTGCAGATTATGGTGCATTTGTTGACCTTGGAGGGGTTGACGGACTACTTCATATTACTGATATTTCTTGGCAGAGAGTTAATCATCCGTCTGAGAAGCTCTCCATTGGTGACAAAATTACAGTTAAAGTGCTGAGCTATGATAAAGAGAAAATGAGAGTCTCATTAGGTCTTAAGCAGTTGACTCCTAGTCCTTGGGATAACATCTCTGAGCGCCTACCTATGGGTAAGAAAGTTTCAGGTGTGGTCTCTAATCTAACTGATTATGGTGCATTTGTTAGAATCGAAGAGGGCGTTGAAGGATTGGTTCATGTTAGTGAAATGGATTGGACTAATGCAAACGCAAGACCTTCAAAGTTTGTCAAGCTTGGTCAAGAAGTCGATGTTGTTGTTCTTGATGTTCAAGAGTCAAAACACAGAATTTCACTGAGCATGAAACAAGCTAAAGAAAATCCATGGGAGGCTTTTGAGTCATCTCACAACAAGGGCGATACAATCAATGTAACTGTTAAATCAATTACTGATTTTGGTCTATTTGTAGGACTTCCGGGTGGAATTGATGGGCTGATTCATTTGGCTGATATCTCATGGGAGAAGCAATCTGCTGATCAAGTTGTTTCAACATATTCGAAAGGTCAGGAGCTTGATGTCGTGATTCTTAATATTGATGCTGAAAAAGAAAGAATTTCTCTAGGAATCAAGCAGTTAACATCAGATAATTTTGCTCAATATGCATCATCGAACTCGAAGGGCTCTATAGTTAAAGGAACCATTCAAGATGTTGATGCAAAGGGAGCGGTGATTGAGCTTGCTGAGGGCATCACTGGATACCTTAAGGCCTCTGAGATTTCTCAAGACAGGGTTGAAGACGCATCAACAGTGTTGAAAGCCGGTGAAGAGGTTGAGGTAGCAATCACAATGATTGACAAGAGAACCAGAAAAATTAATCTAAGTATGAAGGTTAAAGATTCTGTAGAAGAGAAAGCTGCTATGGATGACTATAATAGTCAATCAAATGAGGCTTCTGGTTCAACTCTAGGTGACCTTTTAAAAGAAGCAAAAGATAAATAATATAAACTTTGAGCTACTATGCTTTGGCATAGTAGCGTCTTAAAAATATGAAAAAAATAGATCTTATTGAAGCTGTTGCTAAAGAAATAAAAATTACACGATCTGAGGCAAAACAGTCTGTTGAAATTATTCTAGAAGAAATAAGTTCAGCAATTGTCTCTGGCAAAGGAGTGGAAGTTAGAGGATTTGGTGGTTTTCAAAAGAGACACAGAAAAGGCAGAATGGGTATAAATCCAAAGACTGGAGAAAAGACTCAAGTTGCCGAAAAATTTGTACCTTTTTTTAAGCCTGGAAAACTACTGAAAGAAGCCGTTAATAAAGGCTAATATACGATTGATTAATGAACCCTTGTTCAGTATAATTTCTCGTTTTTATTTGGGGCGTTAGCTCAGTTGGTAGAGCATCGGACTTTTAATCCGCTGGTCGAGCGTTCGAATCGCTCACGCCCCACCATATACTAAAAGGGTTTCCAGTCAAGGAAGCCCTTATTTCTATGAAATCTATTCTGGCACAAGTATGGTATACGAGAGTAAATTGATTTTGTTTCTTTGATATTTAGGTTAATATGTAACAACATTATTGTGTTTTTTTGACATGAAAAAAATTGCAAGTGTCAAATAACAACGGAAAATTAATTAAATATATTTAATAAACATATTTTACAAGTATGAGTCAACATCGTATCAATTGGTATCGAACTCCTATTGACACAGATAATCTCATAAATTTAATACGGAGTAGTAATTATCAGGGCTGGTTACAGGCGGGAGGACATCTGTCGATTTTTTTGATAACTGGATTTTTGACATTCATGTTTTGGAGTCTGGAAGTATGGTGGGCATTTTTCATCGCATTGTTTTTTCATGGAACGGTGAGTAGCTTTTTCAATGGACTAGTGACTCATGAGCTTGGTCACGGTACAGTTTTTCGCACTAAGAAACTTAATAAATTTTTTCTTTACTTTTTTAGCTTCATAAGCTGGTGGGACCCTTTTGATTATGCAATGAGTCATACTTATCATCATCGTTATACGATACATCCGGAATTTGATAGAGAAAATCTTTTACCATTGAAGCCATCGTTAAATCTTATTCTTTTAATACAGCTTTTTAGTATTAATCTTTTTAGTCCTGCTGGACGTACTTTTGGCAAAGGGGGCTTGTTCACAACTATATACCTCACATTTTTATCTGCTTTGGGAAAAACGGGTTCTAAAGATATTCCGAGTCAGGAGTGGCT
>LUMG01000039.1_pt1 | contig 22239 bp, 18 predicted proteins | sample 729691 | NCBI WGS metagenome assembly LUMG01 (sample SAMN03860269, study PRJNA289734) | marine metagenome | biome: seawater column; feature: ocean; material: water; isolation source: Red Sea water column Station 34 - depth 50m | place: Saudi Arabia: Red Sea | collected 2011-10-15 | depth 50 m
GACTATAATTATCGCTATCTTTTAAACCGGGCTATTTATGAAACGTTTTTGGCTTTTTGGCTGTTTAATTTTTCTGAATGTTTTTTCACAATCTTCTGCTGAAATGCACTTGGTTGCAAGTGAACCGCAATCCCAATCTTTTTCAAATAGTTCGAATCTTGCGCTAAGCCAGAAAACAGAACACCCGCTGCCTGTACACAAAGCCTTCAACCTAAGCGCTGTTCTTTTGAACAAAAATACGCTTGCTGTTCGCTGGCATGTTGAGAAAGACTATTATCTTTACAAGGATAAAATTTCTTTTTCCTTCAAGGATAGCTCTATTGAGAGCATAAGGTTTCCCAATGCAATCATAAAGAATGATGAGTTTTTTGGTGAGGTTAGTGTTTACAACACCCCCCTAGAAGTCAAGGTTGATTTGAATAAGAAAGAAAGAAGCTCGGTGCTTGTGACAATCCAACACCAAGGCTGTTGGGAGGGTGGCGTCTGCTATCCTCCTCAAACTGACAGACTTGAAGTTGATTCAGAAGGGTCCAAAAAAGCACCTATACCAATTCAAGAGATGGAGACTAAAGGCGAAAAAATAGTTTTTGAGCAATTTCAACAAGGGGGTCTAACATTATTTATTGCTGCATTTTTGGCTGGTTTAGCTCTATCTTGGACACCATGCGTTTATCCAATGGTGCCAATCTTGTCTGGAATTATTATTGGACAAAAAGAAAAGCCCAGCAACCTTAACGCTATCTTAATGTCGATTACTTTTGTTTTGTCAATGTCCTTTGCCTATGGCTTGATTGGTGCGTCTGCAGGATACTTTGGCTCTGGTATAAATTTACAAGCAATGATGCAAACTCCATGGGTGCTGCTTGTTTTTAGTTGCACTTTTATTGTGCTCGCACTATCAATGTTTGGCCTTTACGATATTCAATTACCATCCAGTCTTCAAACTAAGCTAACAAGCATTAGCAACTCTCAGTCCGGCGGCAACTTTATAGGGGTTAGTATTATGGGTTTCCTCTCTGCGCTAATAGTTGGGCCCTGTGTCACACCCTTTCTAGCAACAGCCCTAAGCTATGTTATTGCAGGTGGAAGCGCAGCTAAAGGCGGGGCAAGCTTGTTTGCTATGGGTCTAGGAATGGGCGTCCCACTTATAATCATCTGTGGCTGGGGAGTAAACGCTCTTCCAAAAGCTGGCCCATGGATGGAAAACGTAAAGAAAGTTTTCGGCTTTGGAATGATTGCAGTAGCTCTTTATCTTTTAGATAGAGTCTTGTATCCAATAGTGTCATTAATACTATGGGCAATCCTATTTAGTGTTGCCCCAATCATGCTTGGAGTTTTTAAAAATTATAGTAGGACTATGAGTTTGCTTAGTATGTTTTTTAAACTTATATCACTTTTAATCTTAGTTTATGGCCTAATGCTATGGCTTCTAGTTTATGAAGGCAAGGGAGATCTGCAGCAGCCTCTCGATACATTAATTTATGGAGACAAGATTGATTCAAAAAATAGTGTTGAATTTCAACTAGTAGATGATGAGGCGCAACTAAATTCAATTATTTCAAAAACTAATTCAAATGGAAAATTACTTGTCCTTAAGTTTTATGCTGAATGGTGCAGATCATGTAACAAATTAGAGAGGGTTGTCTTTACTGATCCAGAGGTTAATGAGGCTCTTCAGGACTCATTGACTTATACTATTGACGTTACAAAAAATACCCAGGCTAATCAATCTATTTTGTCTGGATTCTCACTTGTAGGCCCTCCAGCATTTTTGTTCTTTAAAGATGGAAGAGAAATAAGATCTCAACGAATTATTGGCGAAGTAAGCGCAGAAGAGCTAACAGAACGCTTAAATAGCTTAAAGTGATGGATAATGTTTTCGTCTAAATGTATCTATTTTGACGCTATATTCTTCTATTTGGGTGGTAAAATACCTGAAATTGGCATTAAATAAGAATATTATCTTGGGCCTGAATTAAACATTTTCAAGCCAAAACATGTACTTACAATTATTTTGGTTTTAAAGCCAAATACATAAATTTAATTTAAAAAATAAAAATAGGAGCATCGATGGATATTAGAAAAGTTAAAAAACTGATGGAGCTTCTGGAAGAGTCAGGGATGGCTGAAATTGAAATTAAAGAGGGTGAAGAATCAGTAAAAATCTCAAGATTTGGCGCCTCTCCAGCCCCCACACAGCCTCCAGTTCAGTCTTTCGTTCAACAACAGCCCGTTGCAACTTCAGCACCAGATACCCCAGTGGCTGCTGCTCCGGCAGACCAGCAATCAACTGGCCAATCAATTGTCTCTCCAATGGTTGGAACATTCTACTCAGCGCCTTCTCCTACCGCCAAACCATTTGTCTCTGTTGGTCAAAAAGTTAATCAGGGTGATACGGTAGGAATAATTGAGGCCATGAAAATAATGAACCAGATAGAGGCTGACCGTTCTGGCACTGTGACTGAAATTTTAATCAAAGACGGTGAGGCCGTCGAATTTGGACAACCACTAATAATTATAGAATGAGCTCAATAAAAAAAGTCTTAATAGCGAATCGTGGAGAAATCGCTTTAAGAATCCTCAGGGCCTGTAAGGAACTGGGAATTCAAACAGTTGCAGTATATTCAACCGCAGATAAAGATCTTAAGCATGTTAGGCTGGCCGATGAAGCGGTTTGTATCGGACCCCACCCATCAATCAAAAGCTACCTTAATATTCCAGCAATTATTAGCGCTGCCGAAGTAACCCACTCAGATGCAATACACCCAGGATATGGTTTTCTTTCTGAAAATGCTGATTTTGCTGAGCAGGTTGAACAAAGTGGCTTTATTTTCATTGGTCCCAGGGCTGAAAATATTCGCATCATGGGCGATAAAGTAGCGGCTATCGAAGCCATGAAAAGCTCAGGAGTTCCCTGTGTTCCAGGCTCTGATGGTGCGCTTGATGATAATGAAAAAAGAAGCATTAAGCTTGCAAAAGAAATTGGACTTCCGATAATCATCAAAGCTTCTGGTGGAGGTGGAGGTCGAGGGATGCGAGTTGTTGAGTCTGAAAAAGAACTTGTTGATTCAATTAAGCTGACACAGTCCGAAGCCTTGAGTTTTTTTGGCAATGGCGAAGTTTATATGGAAAAGTTTCTTACCACGCCTCGTCATGTAGAGATTCAGGTTCTTGCAGATCAACATGGCAATGCCATTCACCTAGGTGAAAGAGACTGCTCTATGCAAAGACGCCATCAAAAAGTTGTTGAAGAGGCTCCTGCTCCAGGCATATCTGCAAAGCTCAGAGATAAAATTGGAAATATCTGTGCTGAAGCATGCAAAAAAATTAATTATCGTGGCGCTGGAACCTTTGAGTTCCTTTTTGACAATGATCAGTTTTATTTCATTGAAATGAATACAAGAGTTCAGGTCGAACACCCAGTTACTGAAATGATTACTGGCGTAGACATCGTTCGTGAGCAAATTTTAATCGCAGGCGGTGAAAAATTATCACTCACTCAAAAAGATATTAAGATTAAAGGGCATGCAATTGAGTGCAGAATTAATGCCGAAGACCCTGAAACTTTTATGCCATGTCCCGGAAAGATTACCCAATACCACGCAGCAGGAGGACTGGGGGTTAGAATAGACTCTCATATTTATAATGGCTATAATGTCCCCCCTCACTATGATTCAATGATTGGAAAAGTCATAACTTATGGTGAAAGTCGAGGCAACGCCATCATTAAAATGCAAAATGCTCTCGATGAAATGGTTATTGATGGCATCAAAACAAATATCCCGCTTCAAAGATCTATTATGAATGATAAGGTCTTTAAAAAAGGCGGGATGAACATACACTATCTTGAAAAGATGCTTGGAGAAGGTGAATGAAACTTAAAGTTGGAATAATTGGTGGCTCTGGCTATACGGGCATAGAACTTTTGCGAATATTACATCAACATCCTAGCGCTGAAGTTCATGCAATTACCTCAAGAGCGCTTGAAGGAAAAAAACTTTCCGAAGTTTTTCCAAACATGCATGGAATTTCAAATCTATCCTACTTGCTTCCAGACGACGAAAAATTATTTGAGTGCGATTTGGTTTTTTTTGCAACCCCTCATGGCGTTGCCATGAATAATGCAAGTCTGTTTCTAGATAAAGATATCAAGGTGATAGACCTTGGGGCAGACTTTAGAATTAATAATGCAGAAATTTGGTCTAATTGGTATAACATGGAGCACACTCAAAAATCTCTTTTGAGTGAAGCAGTCTATGGACAGCCTGAAATTAATAGAAGCTCTATTAAAGATGCGCGCTTAATTGCTAATCCTGGCTGTTACCCTACTGCTGTACTCCTTGCACTAAAGCCTCTCCTAGAAGAAAATCTGATAGATCCTTTAAATATCATTGCAGACTGCAAGTCGGGCGCTAGTGGAGCTGGACGAAATGCAAATCAAGCAACCCTTCTTTGCGAGATAACTGAGAGCTTTAAGCCTTATGGTGTAAGTGGCCATAGACACTTTCCGGAAATAAAGCAAGAATTGGAGTCTATTTCTGGGGGGCCAATTGGTTTGACATTTACACCTCATTTGCTTCCAATGAGTCGAGGCATTGAGGCTACAATTTACGCTGACTTGGTGGACCCTGATTCAGATATTTTAGATTGTTTCGAAAATGCCTACAAAAACGAAGAATTTGTTAAAATACTACCTGAAGGTGTCTATCCTGAGACCCGCTCAGTAAGGTCTTCAAATTATTGTCAGATTTCAGTTCAGTATGTTGATCACAGCAACAAGCTTGTAATTATGTCTGTCATTGACAATCTGGGCAAGGGAGCTGCGGGACAGGCGATTCAAAATATGAACTTAATGTTTGGACTTGATGAGAATGCAGGTCTTTTAGAAATTGGGCTTTTGCCATAACATTAATTCAAGTTGTAAAGATCAATTAGAGGTAACCAGTGGAAGCAACAGAAATCCAAGACGAAGCTGACATAATTTTTAGTGATAGTGCGGCCAAAAGGGTCGCTCAACTCATTAAAGAAGAAAAGAATCCAGACTTAAGGCTACGCGTCTACATAACTGGAGGTGGGTGCTCTGGCTTTTCCTATGGCTTTACCTTTGATGAAAATCTTAAAGAGGGAGACAGTGGTGTTAACAAAGAAGGGGTTCAATTAGTAATTGATCCTATGAGCTATCAGTACCTTATGGGCTCAACAGTTGACTACCTTGAGGACCTGCAGGGGGCTAGATTTGTAGTAAAAAATCCTAATGCTAAAACCACTTGTGGTTGCGGCTCTTCTTTTTCAATTTAGCGAGTAAACTATGACAGAATATATCCCCGGCCTTGCAGGCGTACCAGCAACTAAATCAGCAATCTCTTCAATTGATGGCGAAAAAGGAATACTTGCCTATAGAGGCTATTCCATTCAAGATCTTGTCGAACATTCTTCTTTTGAAGAAACCGCCCTTTTACTAATGAATGGCGAACTTCCCACAGAAGACGAGCTCACAAACTTTAAAAATATCTTAAAAAAACGTAACGAAGTTAAGCGCAAAATTCGCCATATGCTTTGGTCACTTCCTTCAACTGGACATTCTATGGATGTTCTTCAAACCGCAATAGCATCTATGGCTACGTTCTATCCAGATGCAGGCGCTGAAGAGCCAGACTCTTCATATACACAAAACGCGCTTGTAAAAATTATTTCAAACATGAGCACCTTGGTTGCAATGTGGACTCGAATCAGTATGGGATACGATCCAATACCACCGAGTAAGACGATGTCTTATGCAGAAAATTTCATGTATATGTGCTTTGGAGACGAGCCTGACCCTGAAATTGTTGACCTTTTGGACGCTTCATTAATTTTACACGCCGAACATACAATCAATGCATCGACCTTTTCCACTATGGTTACGGCATCCTCACTTGCAAACCCATTTGCATCAATTGCTGCAGGTGTTGGAACTCTTGCTGGGCCCTTACATGGTAACGCAAATGAAAACGTGCTCATAATGCTCGATGAAATTGGCTCACCTAAAAATGCTCGCAAATGGATTGAAGATAGACTTAAAAACAAACAAGTTATTTGGGGCATGGGCCATCGTGAATACAAAACTAAAGACCCTAGAGCGACCATTCTTGAAAAAATGATTAAAACCTATATCAAGAAAAACGGCCTGGCCTTGTCTAACCGCTTTGAAACAGCCCTTGAGGTTGAAAGCATCTGTGATGAACTGCTGTCCCACAAAGGAGTCTATCCTAACGTTGATTTCTACTCAGGAATACTTTATTCGGAGATTTTTAACTTTACTAAAGAGCACTTTACTTCAATATTTGCTATGGCTCGCTCCGCAGGGTGGGTTGCTCACTGGCATGAACAGGTGAGTGACAACAGGATATTTAGGCCTACACAGATCTACATTGGCGCTGATTTCAGGGACTACCCTACAAAGTAACAATGGGTAAAACTACTCACTTTGGCTATAAACAAGTCGATGTTGAAAAAAAGCAAGGCCTTGTAAAAGAGGTGTTTGACTCCGTTGCGGGCAAATATGATCTCATGAACGACGTAATGTCAATGGGAACTCATAGGCTTTGGAAAAACTACACTATAGCTAGCAGCAACGTAGTAGAAGGAGATCATGTTCTAGATATTGCTGGTGGCACTGGTGATCTTGCGCTTAAGTTCAGAAAAAAAGTTGGGCCTAAGGGCAAGGTTATTCTTTCAGATATCAATAGCTCAATGTTGTTTGAGGGCAGAAAAAATCTTTTAAATCACGGGGTTATTGATGTCGAATTTGTTCAGGCAAACGCAGAATCACTGCCCTTTGATGATAATGCTTTTGATTGCGTAAGCATAGCATTTGGCCTAAGAAATGTAACTCATAAAGCTGAGGCGCTAAAACAGATGTATAGAGTACTGAAAAAAGGTGGTACGTTGTTAATCCTAGAATTCTCTAAGGTTGAAAACCAGACTTTAGAAAAAATTTATGATCTCTACTCGTTTAACGTTATCCCTAAGTTTGGTGAATTTTTTGCCAATGATGAAGATAGCTATCAATACCTTGCTGAATCGATTCGCAAACATCCTGATCAAGAGACATTAAAAAATATGGTCCTGGATGCTGGCTTTGAATTTTGTGAATATCACAATCTAACCGGAGGCATTGTTGCGCTTCATAAAGCAATTAAAGCCTAGTCAAATGTTTCGCCTAACCATTGAAAAGTCCCTTAATCGTTTTATTAACGCCAATAATATTGATTTAAATCAAATTGAAAATAAAATCATTAGCCTTAAGGTAGATGAAATTGACTTAACCTTGTTTTTTCTTAGTCTAAACTCCCGTATTTTTGTAGTCGACAACCATAAAAACAAAAAGGCAGATGTGTCAATCTTAATGAGCAAGGCCTCCTTTTTATCAATTTTTAAAGGCGCAACAATAGAGGAGCTTTTAAAGTCTGAAGATATTGAAATCAATGGCAGTGTTAACACTGCTCAACAGCTTGCAAGCTTATTATCATCCTCTTCAATTGATATAGAAGAGCTTATTTCTCAATATACTGGTGATATAGCTGCCCATCAAATTGGAAAAGCTTTCAGGCATTTGAAGGATTCTGCTATTAACAATGACGGCTCATTAATTGGCGCCATAAAAGACGAAATAACAACCGTGTTGGTTGCTCCAAGTCGCTCAAAATTGTTCAAAGGAAGGGCCTAATAAATGAAAAGCTTATTTCGCTTTATAGGAATCTTGAGAACACTAATTAGATATAGATTAGACTATTTGATACTCTCTACCTCTTTCCTTAAAAGTCTTAAGCCACTAGTTTACCTAACTCCATGGCATTACTTCCCAAGCAAAAAACTATCAAGAGGCGAAAAGATTCGACTTGCCCTTGAAGAGCTTGGCCCAATCTTTATTAAGTTTGGACAAACATTATCAACACGAAGAGATCTTTTGCCGGAAGACATTGGAATGGAGCTAGCAAAGCTTCAAGATAAATGCCCTCCATTTCCAGCAGCAGAGTCAAAGCTAATTATTGAAAAAGCGCTTGGAGATAAAACTTCAAAGCTTTTTTCATCATTTGATGATACTCCGCTTGCATCAGCGTCTATTGCACAGGTCCATACTGCAATCACTCAAAATGGTGATGAAATCATTATTAAGGTCGTACGACCTGGAATTGAAAAACAAATTAAACGAGATATTCGACTTCTTTATACATTAGCAGGCCTAGCTGAGAAACATAAGGATGGAAAAAGGCTAAGACCAAAAGAGGCTGTTCAGGAATTTGAAGGCATTATTTTTAATGAGCTTAACATGATGGTTGAGGCTGCGAACGCCTCACTTCTCGGAAAAAACTTTAACAACTCTAACCTTCTTTATGTCCCAAAAGTTCATTGGGACCTTTGTCGGTCAAATATATTAGTGACTGAGCGGATCTATGGTACTCCAGTCAACGACATTGAAGCCCTGAAGAAGAAAAATGTTGACTTTAAGTCTCTAGCTGAAGACGGGGTAATTATATTTTTTACTCAAGTTTTTGATCATAATTTTTTTCATGCGGATATGCATCCAGGAAATATTTTTGTAGGAGAAAATAACCAATATACTGGGGTGGACTTTGGAATCATGGGGACGCTTACCGAGGCTGACCAATACTACTTAGCCCAAAATTTTATGGCGTTTTTTAACCAAGACTATAAAAGAGTATCACAAGTCCATCTTGAATCTGGATGGATACCAGAAGGCACAAATGTGATGGAGTTTGAAAACGCAATAAGAAGCGTTTGTGAACCAATTTTTGAAAAACCGTTAAGTGAAATTTCTTTTGGGCAAGTTCTACTTAGCCTCTTGAAGGAAGCAAAACGTTTTGATATGGAGGTTCAGCCTCAGCTACTTTTACTCTATAAGACATTGCTGAATATAGAAGGTCTTGGGCGCTCACTATATCCAGAACTTGACCTGTGGGCTACAGCAAAGCCCTACCTGGAAAAACTGGCTAAAGAAAAGTATAGCGTTAAAAGCACGCTCAACAAAATCTCTGAACAGCTGCCTCAGATTGTCTCAGAGTTGCCTGAGATTCCAATGTTGGCAATCAACGCCCTCAAGCAACTTGAAAGTGGCTCAATTAGGAGTGAGGCCTCAAAAAAACAAACAGCGGCCATAGTCTCGCAACTGAAAGAAAACGCCTCCAAGCAGAGGTCAAGTTTCTTTGCAATTTCTTTTCTTCTAATTGCCGTATTTCTATTTGCCCAACTAGCCTGGGTTTTAGCTATTGCCAGCTCTTTGCTCAGTATTGTTTTTTGGCTAAAGTCCAGATAGATAAACTTGGCTATGTAAAAAGATTTTCGGGTAAAATATTTCAGCTTGTCTATTTGGTCGCAAAATAGGCAAACTTGGTTACACCACTTAAAGTGGTGTTTTTTCATTTAATGGAGAACTCAAAATGAGCATTACTGTAAACGCTTCGGAGCGTGAAGATCAGGGGAAAGGTGCGAGCCGCCGCCTGAGAAAAGAAGAAAAAGTGCCTAGTATTATTTATGGCGGAAAGCAAGATCCGCAAATGATAACTCTAAGTATTCACGAAATTACACACCTGCTAGAGGATGAAAACACATTCACCTCTGTATTGGACTTAATGGTGGGAAAAAATAAAGAATCTGTTGTTTTAAAAGATATTCAGCGCCATCCTGCGAAAAATACGATTACTCACGTAGATTTTTTAAGAGTTGACGCTAAGCAAACACTTGTCACCACAACCCCGCTTCACTTCGTGGGAGTTGAGGAAAACGAGGCATTAAGGGTGGGCAATATGCTTAACCAGTTCGTTGTATCTATTGAAATTTCTTGTCTTCCTAAAGACTTGCCTCATGGAATTGACGTCGATGTCACTAATCTCGCGGTTGGAGACCACCTTGCACTAACAGACCTTGTTTTGCCTGAAGGAGTAATCATTACCGCATTACAACATGAAGATGTCGAAGCTCACAACCAAACCGTTTGCTCTGTGTCAGAGCCGAAGGTAGTTGAAGAGGTGGAAGAAGAGGTTATTGAGGATGCTGAATCTGAAGAAGGTGGTGAAGAATCTGCTGAAGGCTCAGAAGACTCAAATGATGGTGGCGAAGAAGAATAAAGTATCGTCAGTCTTGTTGACTCAACAAGCGTAAAATAATGCGTTGTAATGATTAAGTTAATTGTTGGGCTCGGAAACCCGGGAAAAAATTATCAGGAACATCGTCACAACGCAGGATTCTGGTTTGTTGAGTCTCTAGCCACTTTAAACAGCTCAAAATTTACTAGTCAGTCTAAGTTTGTTGGCGAGACATGTAGTTTTAGCCTGAGCTCAAAAAAAATTTTTCTGCTAAAGCCACAAACCTACATGAACAAATCTGGTGGCTCGATAAAAAGCTTTTTAAATTACTATGATATTTCACCAGAAGAGACCCTTGTAGTTCATGATGAGCTTGACCTTCCTACTGGAACTGTAAAAATAAAGTTGGGCGGTGGTCATGGTGGACATAACGGCCTAAGAGACATAATAAAAGCCGCAGGGTCACAAAACTTCTATCGTCTTCGAATCGGCATAGGACATCCCGGATCGAAAGATGAGGTAATTGATTATGTTTTAAATGCCCCAAGCAAGACAGAATTAAGCGCCATACAAGAAAGCATGTCAAAAGCGGTAAACATTATTGAGCTCCTTGTTAGTGGAAATTTTGAAAGCGCTATGAAGGCACTTCATACATAGAATTGGAGATAGATAATGGGATTTAAGTGTGGCATTGTTGGACTGCCAAATGTGGGCAAATCAACGCTTTTTAATGCGCTGACCAAAGCTGGGATTGATTCAGAAAATTATCCATTTTGTACTATAGAACCTAATATTGGAATTGTTCCTGTAAATGACCCTCGACTTCAGTCTCTTGCAGAAATTGCAAAGCCCGAAAAAATACTTCCAACCACAATGGAGTTTGTTGATATTGCAGGACTGGTTGAAGGCGCATCAAAAGGCGAAGGCCTGGGCAACCAGTTCCTCTCAAACATCAGAGAAACTGACGCTATACTTCATTTAGTTCGGTGCTTTGAAAATGATGACATTATTCATGTTTCTGGAAAAGTCAGCCCACTAGACGATATTGAAACTATCAATACTGAGCTGGCACTTGCAGACCTTTTTAGTGCTGAAAAAGCCTATCAAAAAGCAATAAAAAATTCGAAAGCCGGACAAAAAGAAGGACTCCCCCTAAAAAACCTACTTGAAAAAATTCTTCCTGTTTTGGAGGAGGGGCTGGCCGTTAGGTCTCTAGAGTTTAATGATGAGGAAAAAAAACTAATTAAAAGCCTTCAGCTCTTAACCTCTAAGCCCGTGCTATATGTTGCTAATGTCAATGAAGATGGGTTTGACAACAACCCGCATCTAACCAAATTAATAGACTATGCCAGCTCAGAGAATAGTAAAGTTGTTTCTGTTTGCGCAGATATTGAGGCTGAAATAGCCGAGCTTGATGATGAAGACAAACAAGGCTTTTTAAATGAGATGGGTCAATCTGAGTCTGGCCTTGATCGGCTAATCAAGGCAGGCTATAGACTGCTTGGTCTTCATACCTATTTTACTGCAGGGCCAAAGGAAGTTAGGGCCTGGACAATTAATATTGGAGACTCGGCGCCAGTTGCCGCAGGTAAAATACATGGAGACTTTGAAAAAGGCTTTATTCGCGCTGAAACAATTTCTTATAGCGACTATATTGAGCACGCTGGAGAAAAGGGCGCTAAAGACGCTGGAAAGCTTCGCTCTGAGGGAAAAGATTACGTTGTCAAAGACGGAGATGTGGTTCATTTTTTATTTAATGTTTAAGTTTCAAACCTGATGCAAAACACAAAACTTCTTCTAATTCTAGATGGCTGGGGCCACTCAAGCAAGACATCGAACAACGCTATTGCACTTGCAGACACTCCAAACTGGGATTATTTTATTGAGAATTATCCCAACACTCTTATCGGGACCTCTGGCATGAGTGTTGGCCTTCCAGAGGGGCAAATGGGTAATTCAGAAGTTGGACACCTAACTATTGGCTCGGGAAGAATTATTGAGCAAGACTTTACAAGAATAGACAACGCTATAAGATCTGGTGAGTTTTTTAAAAATGATACGCTATGTGAAGCTCTATCTTCTGTGAGTCAAAAAGGAAAAGCCGTACATATTCTTGGATTGCTTTCCGATGGCGGCGTTCATTCACATCAAGACCACATTTTCGCCTCTCTTAAGTTGGCCAAAGAGCAAAATTGCAACAAAGTCTACATGCACGTTTTTACTGATGGGCGTGATACGCCACCGAACAGCGCCTCAACTTACATCGAAGAGCTGGAGAGAGAAATTTCTAAACTTGGTGTTGGAAAAATTGTCTCAATGGCTGGTCGATTTTATGCAATGGACAGAGACAATCGGTGGGAGCGTGTCTCAAAAGCCTATGATCTGATTTCTCAAGGGATAGCTGAAAGAAGCTCAAAAAGCGCTCAAGAAGCAATACAACAAGCATACAGTGCAGGTGAAACCGATGAATTTCTATCCCCAACCACAATAGGCAGCCCTGTTAGGATTGAAGATGGCGACCTTGTGATTTTTATGAACTATCGCGCCGATAGAGCTAGAGAAATAACTCAGGCTCTCTCAATGTCAAGATTTGATGAGTTTAATCGAGAATATTTTGCTGACTGCAATTTTGTTTGTCTTACAGAATATAAAAAAGACTTTGGTCTTGATTGTGCTTTCCCTCCAATATCTGTCAAAAACACTCTAGGGGATTGCGTCTCAGAACTTGGATTTAAGCAGCTTAGAATAGCTGAAACCGAAAAGTATGCACATGTTACTTTTTTCTTTAATGGTGGTGTTGAGGAAAGCCTGCCTGGAGAAGATAGAAGCCTAATTCAATCTCCCAAAGTAAAAACATACGACCTGCAGCCTGAGATGAGCGCATTTGAGCTTACCGAAAGCCTTGTTTCCGAAATTGCCTCTAAAAAATACAAGTTAATCGTTTGTAACTTTGCAAATACTGACATGGTTGGACACACTGGCAATCTCGATGCTGCTATTAAGGCGGTAGAAGCAGTGGACAGCTGCCTCGGAAGAATACACCAAGCAGCCAAAGAAACACAAACAGAGATTTTAATTACTGCTGACCATGGAAATGCAGAACAAATGACTGACAACCTAACTAAGAAAAGTCATACGGCTCACACTACCAATCCAGTTCCATTAGTTTACATAGGCAACAATAAAAACTCCCTATTGGGCCCACATATTGGTACACTTGCAGACCTGGCGCCAACTCTTTTGTCTCTCATGGGCATTAAGCAACCAGAGGAGATGACAGGACAAAGTCTGCTAACAAACCAATGAACAGAGAAATGAAAAAAGACTACCTTATTGCTCCCTCAATACTCTCTGCAAACTTTGCAAAACTTGGCGAGGAGGTTGATGATGTTTTGAATGCTGGAGCAGACATTGTGCATTTTGACGTAATGGACAACCATTACGTTCCAAACCTAACCATTGGGCCACTAGTTTGTGAGGCCCTAAGAAATCATGGCATTACAGCTCCTATTGATGTCCACCTTATGGTCAAGCCTGTGGACCGCATTATTCCTGATTTTGCTAAAGCTGGAGCCTCTTATATTACTTTTCATCCAGAGGCGTCGGATCATATTGACCGTACAATAAACCTTATTAAAGAAAATGGATGTATGGCGGGACTTGTCTTTAACCCTGCGACTCCGCTTAATCATCTAGATCATGTTATCGATCAGCTTGATATGGTTTTATTAATGTCTGTTAATCCAGGATTTGGCGGACAATCATTTATCCCTGAAACCTTAGAAAAATTAAGGGTCGTTAGAAGGTTAATCGACTCAAAAGGACTTCAAACGAGACTTGAAATTGATGGTGGAGTAAAGATTGACAATATTAAAGAAATAGCAGCCGCTGGTGCTGATACATTTGTTGCTGGGTCTGCAATTTTCAATACGGATGATTATAAAAGTACAATCGATAAAATGCGCTCAGAGCTATCAAAATCTATCTAATAAAGGCCTAAATACTGGACTAATTCTTAGGCGCTTAGTCAAAACAATTTCAAAACAACCTTGTGACAAGTTATGAGAAAATATTGGTTTTGTTTTCTTTAGATAACACTTATGGGAAAGTCTTCTTTCTTAGGTCCTGAAACAATATCCCTTCACTCAGGATATCAGCCAGATCCTTCTTTTGGAAGCAGGGCTGTTCCTGTTTACCAAACAACCTCTTATGTTTTCGAAACTGTAGATGATGCTGCCGCTCTTTTTAATATCGAAAAAGGTGGGCACATATATAGTCGTATTACGAACCCTACAGTTGCTGTTTTAGAGCAGCGTATTGCCGCGTTGGAGGGCGGCGTAGGAGCAATTTGTACAGCCTCTGGCATGAGCGCGTTGTTTGTTACATTTATTAGTCTTTGTTCTGCTGGAGACCATATTGTTAGCGCATCACAAATCTATGGCTCAACTGCAACCCTTCTTAAGCACACGCTCAAAAGATTTAATATTGACTGTAGTTTTGTCTCTATTAATGACGAGAAAGAACTAAAGTCAGCAATTCAGGAAAACACAAAGCTTGTCTTTTGTGAGTCGATTGGAAACCCTGGCCTTGAAGTATCAAACCTGCCCAAGATCTCAAAGATTGCTCATGAGAACAGCCTTCCTTTGGTTGTTGATGCAACTTTTGCAACCCCTGTTCTGTGCAAACCATTTGAGCATGGGGCTGATGTTGTGGTGCACTCTGTTACAAAGTGGATGGGAGGACACGGAGTTGCTGTAGGCGGGGTTATTGTTGATGGCGGCGCCTTTGACTGGGGCGAATCTAACAAGCATCCTGAGCTTACAACTCCCTATGAACCATTCCATGGAATTAATTTCTGGGAGGAGTTTGGCCCCTCTGCACTTTCAATGAAAATTAGAGCAGAATCAATGCGTGACTTTGGCCCAGCCATGAGTCCTCATAGTGCTTTCTTGCTTCTTCAAGGCGTTGAAACGCTTAATCTTCGTATGAGCCAGCATGTAAAAAATGCAGTCAAACTAGCTAAATGGCTGCTAGAGCAGTCTGCAGTAATGTGGGTTAACCACCCTAATCTTCCCGAAAACCCCACGTATGAAACTGCCAAAGAGCTCTTTCCCAATGGCGCTGGCTCAATGTTATGTTTTGGCGTCAAAGGAGGCAGAGAAGGTGGCGCTGCATTTATTAACTCTCTTAAGCTATCGTCCAACCTAGCAAATGTGGGCGACTCAAGAACGCTTGTTTTACATCCTGCAAGCACAACCCACTCTCGTCTAGATGACGATGCGATGAAGGCTTCGGGAACTAGCCCTGATCTGATTCGTGTGTCTGTTGGAATTGAGTCCATTAAAGACATCATCAATGATTTTAAATCTGGCCTAAAGGCGGTAGAAAAGGCAACTGCGTAATGAATATTGTTGTTGATGGTGTAAATATATTTGTAGCAACTGGAGGATGTGGTTTTGACCCAAAAAAACCAACCGTGGTTTTTGTTCATGGAAGTGGTCTTGATCATAGAACTTGGGCGCTTCAGGCGCGCTGGTTTGCTTTTCATGGCTTCTCTGTTTTAGCGCCCGACCTGCCTGGCCATAGCCTCTCAGATGGAGAGCCGCTTAAGTCTATTGAAAGCATGGGAAGATGGCTTGTAAAGACTATCAAACATTCTGGTGCTGAAAGTGTCCATTTGGTTGGCCATTCACAAGGGTTTCTTGTTGCCCTAGAAGCAGCAGTTCTTCTCGAAGGAAAATTAAAATCCTTGACTGCTGTTGCTAGCGCCGCATCAATTCCTGTCAACGAGGCCCTCGTTGAAACTGCCAAAAAAAGCGCTAGCGATGCTGCCGATATGCTTCTGAAGTGGGGTTTTGGATCAGAGTCTCATTCGGGAAGTAGCGCTGTTCCTGGAATGCAGCCTATAGGTATTGGAAGACAAATTATGTCAACAAATCCTTTGGCCCATGACCTCTTAGCTTGTAATAAATATAAGAACGGAATAAACTGTGCTAAAGCTTTAAACATACCCTCCAATGTTGTTATTGCAAGCGAAGATAAAAACACTCCATATAAATTTGGACTGGAGCTTGCAGACCTCCTGGGCGCAGAAACTAAAACTATTTATGGCGCAGGACATATGCTTCCAATAGAAGCTCCAAAGAGCACCCTAGATGCTATCAAGACATTTATTTCGAAAACAATCTCATGAAGAAAATCAATAAAGTTGGCGTCATTGGCGCCGGAACGATGGGCGCTGGCATTGCCGGCCAAGTTGCAAACGCAGGCATAGAAGTTTGGCTTTTAGACCTACCCTCTGATAATGAAAGCGTAAATAGTCTTGCTGAAAGGGGGCTGGAAAGACTAAAAGACCCAGACATGCCAGGCATCATGAGCAAAGAATCAGAGCAGCTTATTAAGCTCGGAAACACTAGGGATGACTTTGATGAGCTTATTGATTGTGACTGGATTGCTGAAGCTGTTGTAGAAAGGCTTGATATTAAACAAGCGCTCTACAAAAAACTAAACGATTGCTGTAAAGAATCTACCATCATTACTTCAAATACCTCTACTATTCCAATAAGCTTGCTGACTGATGGCATGCCTCAAGACTTTTGTGAGCGCTTCGCTATTACTCATTTTTTTAATCCAGTTCGCTTCATGCGCCTCCTTGAGTTAGTTAGAGGAGAACACACTAGGCAAGATGTAGTAGACACTCTTGATGTTTTTTGTGAAACAATGCTTGGCAAGGGCGTAGTTCCTTGTTCTGACACTCCTGGCTTTCTAGCAAACAGAGTTGGCGTGTTTGCAATTCAGTGCGCTCTTCATAAGGCCTTTGAATATAAGCTCTCGCCGATAGAGGCAGATGCTTTTTTTGGAAGACCACTTGGCCTTCCAAAAACTGGTGTTTTTGGTCTTTATGATTTAATTGGTATTGACCTAATGGCCGATGTAGCAAAAAGCCTTGAAAACATTTTGCCAGAAAATGATGCTTTTCATATGTATGCGGCGCCAATTGAGTTTGTCTCAAAAATGATTTCTAGTGGTCAGACTGGAAATAAAAATGACCAGGGCTTTTATAAGCAAATTGGTGATGACAAAATGGTAATCGACTTGTCCTCCGGAAACTATGTTGAGCACGAACGTCTAAAGACTCCACTACTCGATGCAGCAGAAAAAAACGGCGTTAATGCCATCATCAGAGATGAAACCAAGTATGGTCTTTTCATCTGGGATGTGCTTTCTGAAACTTTGTGTTATGCAGCCTCACTAGTGCCCGAAGTTACTGAAGATTTAGTCCAAATTGATGATGCAATGAAGCTTGGCTATAACTGGGTAAAAGGGCCGTTTGAACTAATTGATGAAATTGGCATTGATTACTTTGTTAGTCGGCTGAAAAAATCCTCAAAAAATGTGCCTGAATTTCTTGAAAGAAGCACAAATAAAAAATTCTATAACAGCTCTAACTCAACACTAAGCGCTCTAACTCTTTCTGGAGAGCTAAGGCCAATCATTAGGCCAAATGGTGTGCTGAGATTTTCCGAGGTACGTCAGACTCTTGCTCCGGTAAACTCAAATGAGTCTGCCAGTTGGTTTGAATATGAAGGCACGGCTATTGTGGAGTTTCATTCTAAAGCAAACGCTCTCGATAGTCTAAGCCTAGACATGATATCTGACGCAGTTACTACTTCTGAAAAAAAAGGCCTTAGAGGTGTAATAGTTCACAATGACTTTCAACACTTCTCTTGTGGTGTAAGCCTATGGAGCGTGAGAAACTGTTTTGAAAAAAATGACTTTGATGGTCTTGATGCTTTTCTAGCCTATTTTCAAAACACTATGCTTCAAATGAGAGACTCAAAGCTCCCCATTGTTGTTGCGCCAGTTGGTATGTCTATCGGAGGAGGGTTTGAGGTTGTTTTGCACGCAGACCATGTGGTCAGTCATGCCAACTCTGTAATGGGTCTTGTAGAGTCTTTTGTTGGCGTTGTCCCTGCAGGTGGTGGCTGCAAAGAAACGCTTTACCGATGGACAGAAAAGCTTGGTGACTCCAAAAAAGGCGCGTGGAAATCATTTATGAATATTGGCCTTGGAAGAAAAGCAAACTCGCCTCAAGAGGCCGATGCGTTAGCAATGAGAAGGCCTGGTGACGTTTTTCAGATGAACCGAGATCGAATATTGAATACAGCTCTTTCGTCAATTGACAATACAAAAAAAATTGGTCAAAGAGAGCCGCTTGCTCTCTCTGGTGCTGAACATTTTCATGAGATGCTGGAGTGGCTTGAGACAAATCATAAAAAAGGAATGCTCACTCCTCATGATGTAACTGTTGGCACTGAAATTGGAAGGGTCGTATCTGGGGGCGATTGTCCTGCTGGAACAGTTTTTTCTGAACAAGAAATTTTAGATGCTGAGCGCTCATCCTTTTTAAGGCTTGCACAAACACAAGAAACTCAAGCAAGGATTGTCTCCATGTTAGATAATGGCATTACTCTTAGAAATTAACAGTAAAGACTATGAACAAAAACCCTGCTAATTTTGTACCCCTTACTCCCCTTTCTTTTCTTCACAGAACAGCTGACATCTATGGTGATTATAAGTCGGTCATCTATGAAAGCAAATCATACACATGGAGCGAATCCAGGGAGCGGTGTGTAAGAATTGCCTCAAGCCTTAAGGACCATGGTGTTGAACCAGGAGATACCATTTCAGTGTTGGCTTTTAACACTCCAGAGATGTTTGAATCTCATTTTTCAATCCCGATGGCTGGCGCTATTTTAAATACGATAAATATTAGGCTTGATGCGCCAACAATTGCCTATATCTTTGAAGACAGTAATGCAAAAATTGTCTTTGTAGATAGAGAGCTTTATGGCGTTGCTGCCGAAGCCCTCTCTATCGCCTCAGTTAAGCCAAAAATCGTTGTGATTAATGATTCTTTCGCTGGCTCACAACCAGAAATTTCAGCTGATGTAATTGAATACGAATCACTGGTTGACAATGGAAGCCCTCATTTTGAGTGGACAATGCCTAACGATGAGTGGAGCCCGCTTTCACTTAGCTACACCTCTGGAACCACTGGAAAGCCAAAGGGAGTAGTCTATCATCATCGTGGATCCTATCTAATGAGCATGGGCACTGTAGTTGGATGGAATCTGCCAAACCATCCTATATATCTTTACTCTGTTCCTCTATTTCATTGCAATGGGTGGGGCCATGCCTGGACGATGGCAGCGCTCGCTGGAACTATAATTTGCCTAAGGTCTTTCGACCCAGAAAAAGTATTTGCTTTGCTTGATGAGCACCATGTGACTCATTTTGGTGGCGCTCCCATAATGCTTAATATGCTTGCCAATGCGCCCAAAAAGATAAAAAAATCATTCAACAGAGAAATTAAGGTCATGACAGCAGGCGCGCCGCCGCCTGCAAAGGTTTTAGAAAGCATGATGTCGCTTGGCTTTAATGTTATGCATGTATATGGCCTTACAGAAACCTATGGGCACATTCTTCAGGCTGCTCCTCAAGCGTCTTGGATTAACGAAAGCCCGGCGGAACTTGCGAGGCTTAGCTCAAGACAAGGTGTTAGGTTCCCTATGACTGAAGATGTTAGCGTGATAGACCAAGAAACGGGGGATCGTGTTTCTCATGATGGCGAAACAATTGGCGAAATTGTAATACGTTGCAACACCTGTATGATGGGATATTGGAACAATGCCGAGGCCACAGAAGAGGCTTTTGCTGACGACTGGTTTCATAGCGGAGATCTTGCAGTCATTCATAGTGATGGCTACATTCAAATTAAGGACAGGTCAAAGGATATCATCATTTCAGGTGGCGAGAATATCTCTTCGGTTGAGGTCGAAAATGTTCTTTACCAGCACCCCTCTGTTGGAGAAGCTGCAGTTGTTGCAATGGCAGACGAGACATGGGGTGAAGTGCCTTGTGCATTTGTCGAACTCAAGCCCAATCATGATGCATCTGAGGCGGAACTTATTGCCTTTTGCAAGGACAATATGGCTAAATTTAAAAGACCCAAAAAAGTTGTTTTTGGCCCACTCCCAAAAACCGCAACAGGAAAAATTCAAAAGCATGAGCTTAGAGCCGTAGTTAAATCCATAGGAGAAGAATAATGTCAAACTATACTGCGCCTGTTGAAGACATGGGCTTTGTATTGAAAGAGGTTGTTGAGATTGAAAAGCTTTGCAAAGAAACCGGCCTTGATAGCTCGACAGTTGACATCCTTGACACCGTTTTGGATGCTGCTGGAAAGCTTGCGAAAGAGGAAATTGAACCAATCAATAAGCCTGGTGATACAGAAGGTTTAAAAATAGACAGCTCTGGAAAAGTTACCACTGCAGCTGGGTTTAAAGAAGCCTATCAGCACTTCGTTGAAGGAGGTTGGGGCTCGCTCCAATTCTCACCAAGCTATGGAGGGCAAGGCGTGCCGTTTGTCGTCGCTGCAAGCGTTCAGGAGATGTGGCATGCTGCTAATATGTCTTGGGGTCTTTGCCCGCTTCTTACTCAAGGAGCGGTTGAAGCAATCACTCTGAACGCAAACGAAGAGCTTAAACAGCGCTATCTACCTAAACTAATTTCAGGAGAGTGGAGCGGGACAATGAATCTCACTGAAGGAGATGCTGGTACCGATGTTGGCTCACTTAAAACAAGGGCTACTCCAAATGGGAATCACTACTTAATTCGTGGGCAAAAAATTTATATCACTTGGGGTGAGCATGATATGGCCGAGAATATTATTCACTTGGTCTTGGCTCGCCTACCTGATGCACCACCAGGAATTAAAGGTATTTCCTTATTTTTGGTGCCTAAGATATTGGTCAATAATGATGGCACACTTGGCAAACCAAACGACTTAAAAGCGTTGTCAATTGAGCATAAAATTGGCATCCATGCTTGTCCCACATGTGTCATGAGTTATGGCGAAGAAAGCGGCGCAATTGGTTATCTGGTTGGCGATGAAAATAGAGGCATTCAGTGCATGTTCACCATGATGAACAATGCAAGACTTACCGTTGGCCTTCAGGGCGTTTCGGTCTCTGAGCGAGCATATCAGCAAGCACTTAGTTTTTGCAATGAAAGAGTTCAAGGCGTTGCTCCTGGCTTTAAGGAGCCCGGACCTATCATTAGACATCCAGATGTTCAAAGAATGCTCGCTAACATGAAGTCCATTACTCAGGCTGCTCGAGCACTCACTTATGCTGCCTGTGCAGAGGTAGACTATTCCTTAAGCAGCCTTCCGACTGAAGCCCTTCAAAAACACCAGAGGCGGCTTGGACTATTGACTCCGATTGTTAAAGGCTGGTGCACAGAAACTGCCCAAGAGGTAGCCTCTGTGAGCCTGCAATGTCATGGTGGAATGGGATATGTTGAAGAAACTGGCATTGCACAAATCCTTAGAGATGCGCGAATATTGCCAATTTATGAAGGAACAAATGGCATTCAGGCCATGGACCTTGTGGGCAGAAAGATTATAAGTGATAGTGGGCTTGGAGCCAAAGAGCTCATTAAAGAGATGCAAAGTCTTGCAACAAATCCCTCTCTTGCAGAGCTGGTTACCGATCGTCAGTTGAGGTGCTTCTCTGGCTCTATCAATGATCTTGAGAAAACTGTTTCAATTATTCTTAAAAACTCTGAAAACAAAGAGCTCATTGGAAAAATTGCATTTGATACGCTCATGATGGCAGGCACAATAACTTCCTCTTGGCAAATGCTATTAAGTCTTGAACGTGCATCAAATGCCTTAAAAGACAACACATCTACGGCTGAATTTTTTAGTGAAAAGACAGAGACTGTAAAGCACTTTTTGGACTTTATCTTGCCTCGATATCTCTCAAATTTTGCTACTATAACTGCAATCACTGAGTAATTACTACTGCGCCCGCTATTGCAATAATATTGCGATTACGATATATTATCAGGTTTTCTACATTACAGAGGCTCTCATGATTAAACTTGGCTTTCTTTCTTTACTATTAGTTTCCTCTTTTGCAAGCGCCGAAGAGGCAAGACGCGCAAACGCACACGTCCATGGACTAAATAATTTGTCAATGGTTATCAGTCAAAACCAGGTAGCTGTTAACTATGAAATGCCCATAGTCCAGCTGTTTGATGATCATGATGAGCATGACCATGATGAGCATGAGGGACACGATGACCA
>LUMG01000091.1_pt1 | contig 22035 bp, 23 predicted proteins | sample 729691 | NCBI WGS metagenome assembly LUMG01 (sample SAMN03860269, study PRJNA289734) | marine metagenome | biome: seawater column; feature: ocean; material: water; isolation source: Red Sea water column Station 34 - depth 50m | place: Saudi Arabia: Red Sea | collected 2011-10-15 | depth 50 m
AAAAAAAATAGAGATTTTTTCAAGTGACACAATGAATAAAAAAGATTCTAAAGAAAAAATAGATAAAATTATTAATAATGAAACGCATATTTTAGTTGGAACCCAATTAATTTCAAAAGGTTTTCATTTTCCAAGCTTAAATTGCATTGTAGTTGTTGATATCGATCTTTCATCTCAAGGACATGATTTAAGAGGGGCAGAAAAAAATTTGCAGCTCTATCATCAACTTTCAGGACGTGCAGGAAGAACAGGAAAGCCAGCAACAGTATATTTTCAAACTTATGAAAATAATACTAAGATGATTTCAGAAATTACAAGTAAAAATCCAGATATTTTTTTAGAAAGAGAACTAGAGATAAGAAAAAAAAATAAACTACCTCCATTTCAAAGGTTTATTTCTTTAATCTTAACAGGAGATAATGAAATTAAATTAGAAAAAGAAGCTATTAATTTTAAAAATTTCATTGAAAATAAAATTGAAGGAAAAATATTAGGGCCTGTGAATGCCCCATTATTTAGATTAAAGAGAAAATTTAGAATTAGATTTTTAATCAGAGGCTTAAAATCCATGAAACTACAAAGCTCTCTTGCAAAAATTATTCCAAAATATAAATTTTCTTCTGGAATAAAACTTTCAGTTGATGTTGATCCAATTAACTTCAATTAACCGCAAAAAAGAGGCCTTTTTTACGAATCCGCTACTTGAAGACATAAGGGTCATATGCTATTTAGGGCGTGATTTTTAAATAATCTTCAACATTATAGAGGAACCAAGTTGAGTAAAGACACCGGATTTTCAATAACTTCAGCTGAAAGGTATTCTCTTGCGCTTTTTGAACTTTCAGAGGAAAACAATCTTTTAAGTCAGATCGAAGATCAGTCTTCATCTATTCTTAATTTAATTGAGCAAAGTGAAGATTTTTCTAATTTGATTAAAGATCCAACTACAAGCCAAGAAGATTTATTAAAAGTAATCAATACAATCTCTGAAAATAATAAATTTGAGTCTTTATTTAAAAATTTTTTAAGTTTCTTAATTCAAAAAAGACGTTTCTTTTTTATTGAGCGTATCCTTAAAAGCTTTATTGAGATTTGTTCAAGAAAAAGAGGTGAACTTAAGGCAGAATTAAAATCAGCAAAAGAATTATCTAATGAAGAAATTGCAAAAATTACAGAGGAGTTAACAAAAAATTTTAGCTCAAAAATAAAATTAAACTACAAACATGACGAAAGTTTAATAGGAGGTTTGGTAGTACAAGTAGGAAGTACTATGGTCGATACCTCAATTAAAAATAAATTACAACAAATCGAAAATAGAATGATAGAGGCATAAATGGAAATAAATCCTTCAGAAGTTACGAAAATATTAAAAGAACAAATTAAAAATTTTGGTGATAAAGCAGAAGTCACAGAAGTTGGTCAAGTTTTATCAGTTGGAGACGGTATTGCTAGGATTTATGGTTTGGATAATGTTCAAGCTGGTGAAATGGTAGAGTTTGCAGATGGTTCAAAAGGTATGGCTCTAAACTTAGAAAGTGAAAACGTTGGTGTCGTAATTTTTGGTGATGACAGAAATGTTAAAGAAGGGGATGTAGTAAAAAGAACGGGTAATATTGTTGATACTCCAGTTGGAAAAGAATTATTAGGAAGAGTAGTGGATGGTTTAGGAAATCCTATTGATGGAAAAGGACCATTAGATAAAGGAATTAAAAAAAGCAGGGTTGAAGTAAAAGCTCCTGGTATTATTCCACGACAATCAGTAAGTGAACCAATGCAAACTGGTCTTAAATCAATTGATAGTCTAGTTCCGATTGGAAGAGGGCAAAGGGAATTAATTATCGGTGATAGACAAACTGGTAAAACAGCAGTTGCAGTAGATGCAATTATTAATCAAAAAAAAATCAATGAATCTGGTGATGAAAAACAAAAACTGTATTGTATATACGTTGCAGTTGGACAAAAAAGATCAACAGTAAGACAAATTCAAAAAACATTAGAAGAAGCTGGAGCTATGGAGTACACAACAATCGTTGCTGCTACTGCATCGGACTCTGCTCCTTTACAATTTTTAGCACCATACACAGGTTGTGCTATGGGAGAGTATTTTAGAGATAATGGAATGCATGCGTTAATAATTTATGATGATTTGTCTAAACAAGCAGTTGCTTATAGACAAATGTCATTGCTATTAAGAAGACCTCCAGGACGTGAGGCTTATCCTGGAGATGTATTTTATCTTCATAGTAGATTACTTGAAAGAGCAGCTAAATTAAGTGACGAACATGGTGGTGGATCACTTACTGCACTGCCAATTATTGAAACACAAGGTGGAGACGTATCCGCGTTCATTCCAACTAACGTTATTTCAATTACAGACGGACAAATTTTCCTTGAAACAGAACTATTTAACCAAGGTATAAGACCTGCAATTAACGTAGGTTTATCAGTATCTAGGGTTGGTTCATCAGCTCAAACAAAAGCGATGAAAAAAGTTTCTGGTTCAATGAAACTAGAGTTAGCACAATACAGAGAAATGGCAGCTTTTGCTCAATTCGGATCTGATTTAGATGCATCTACTCAGCAGCTTTTGAATAGAGGCTCTAAACTAACTGAACTTTTAAAACAAAAACAATATTCACCGATGACTGTTGCAGAACAAGTTATTTCAGTATTTTGTGGAGTAAAAGGTTATCTGGATGATATTGATTTAAAAGACGTTGCTGAATTTGAGAGCAAGATTATTGAAAAATGTAAATCAGATAAGCCTGAAATTATAGAGTCAATTTTAAGTTCAGGAAAACTTGAGGAAGATAAAGAAAAATTACTTGTTGAGGTAATCACTCAATTAAAAGGAAATTTTAAATCTTAATAATTTATGGCAAGTTTAGACGACCTAAAAAAAAGAATAGCTAGTGTAAAGTCTACACAAAAAATTACTAAAGCTATGAAAATGGTTGCAGCAGCTAAATTAAGAAGAGCTCAAGAAAGCGCTGAGAAGGGAAGACCTTATTCTGAAAAAATGAATAATGTTATTTTAAATTTATCAAATGGTATATCTGATAAAGAAAATGCACCAAAGTTATTGTCAGGGACTGGTCAGGAAAAAACTCATCTTTGTGTGGTGATGACTTCTGATAGAGGTTTATGTGGTGGATTTAATTCTAATATTATTAAAAAAGCTAAAAGTTATTTTGCAAAAATTTTAGATGAAGGTAAAGAACTTAAAATTATTACAGTAGGCTCAAAAGGAAATGATCAATTAAAAAGAGTTTATGGTGACAAAATAATTGAAAATATTTCTTTCAAAGAATCTAAAAATGCAAATTATTTTGATGCTGACAAAGTTGGGAAAATGGTAATTGAAAAATTTGAGGCAGGTGAATTTGATGTTTGTACAATTTTTTATAACCAATTTAAAAATGTAATTACTCAAATTCCTCAAGCACAGCAAATTATCCCTTTAAACAATGAAGGAGAAGAAAACAGTTCAGAAGAAAGTTACGAATTTGAACCAGATGAAGATGAAATTTTAAGCAATTTATTGCCAAAGAATATTTCTACGCAAATATTTAAAGCAATGTTAGAGAATTCAGCTAGCGAACAAGGGTCTAGAATGAGTGCAATGGATAATGCAACCCGAAACGCAGGTGAAATGGTTGACAAACTTACTATCGAATATAATAGAAGTCGTCAGGCAGCAATTACAAAAGAACTAATAGAAATCATATCAGGAGCAGAAAGTTTATAATTATGAGCAAAGGAATAATCACACAAGTTATTGGAGCGGTAGTAGACGTAAAATTTGATGGATGCTACTGAAGGACTAAAAAGAGGTGATGAAGTTACCAACACAAATGCTCCTATTCAAGTTCCGGTTGGGCCTGAAACTCTTGGAAGAATTATTAATGTAATTGGGGAACCAATTGACGAAAGAGGTGAAGTTAAAACCAAAGAAAGTTGGCCAATTCATAGAGCTGCACCTGAATTTAATGACCAATCAACAGAAACTGAAATCCTTGTAACAGGTATCAAAGTAATTGATTTGCTTGCACCGTATGCAAAAGGTGGAAAGATCGGATTATTTGGTGGAGCAGGAGTAGGAAAAACAGTTTTAATTATGGAATTAATTAATAACGTTGCAAAAGCTCATGGTGGTTTTTCAGTTTTCGCGGGAGTTGGAGAGAGAACTAGAGAAGGAAATGACCTTTATCATGAAATGATTGAGTCTGGAGTAATTAAAAAAGAAGGAGCTGGTTCAAAAGCTGCTCTAGTTTATGGACAGATGAATGAACCTCCTGGAGCAAGAGCAAGAGTTGCACTTACAGGGTTAACTGTAGCTGAATACTTTAGAGATCAAGAAGGTCAGGACGTACTTTTCTTCGTAGATAATATTTTTAGATTTACTCAGGCAGGATCAGAGGTTTCAGCTTTGTTAGGAAGAATTCCATCTGCTGTTGGATATCAACCGACATTAGCTACTGACATGGGTAACCTACAAGAAAGAATTACGACTACAAACAAAGGGTCAATTACATCTGTACAAGCAATTTATGTACCTGCTGATGATTTAACAGACCCCGCTCCAGCAACATCGTTTGCTCACTTGGATGCAACGACTGTACTTTCAAGACAAATTGCAGAAATTGGTATTTATCCTGCTGTAGATCCACTTGATTCTACATCAAGAATTTTAGATCCAAGAATTGTTGGAGATGAACATTATAGAGTAGCAAGAGATGTTCAACGAATTCTACAATCATATAAATCACTACAAGATATTATAGCTATTCTTGGTATGGATGAGTTATCAGAAGAAGATAAATTAGTTGTAGCAAGAGCAAGAAAAATCCAGAGATTTTTATCTCAACCATTCTTTGTTGCAGAAGTATTCACTGGTTCTCCAGGAAAACTTGTTGATCTTGACTCAACTATCAAAGGTTTTGATGCAATCTGTAAAGGTGAGTATGATCACTTACCTGAGGCTGCTTTTTATATGGTTGGAACAATTGAAGAATTTTGAAGGAGAGATGGGAATATTGAAGGATCATATTTCTATTATTTCCTTTTTGAAACCTGGGATAATTAAGATTTTATCAAAATCAGGTGATGAAAATTACTATGTTGAAGATGGTATTGTTGAGTTCAAAAATAACAATCTATCTATTTTAACAAGTACAATTTTTAATCTTGCTGATATGGATAAATCAAAGCAACAAGATTTACTTAAACAGGCAGAAGAAGAGGCTAATAAAACCGATATTAACGATCAATCTAAATATTTAGCAGATCAAAAAGTTGAAGTTTTAAAAACTCTAAATTAATTTTTTTACTTTTTCTTTAAGTTCTTTGTAAACATGATGTTTAAAATCAACAACAACATCAGTAATTAAATCTAAGTCAATCCACTTCCAATCTAAAAATTCTGGATTAGATGTATTAATATTTATTTCATTATCATTTCCAATAAATCGCATTAAAAACCATTTTTGCTTCTGACCTTTGTACTTACCTTTCCAAATAATACCTAGTAATCTATCAGGTAAATCATAGGTTAATGTACCATCTAATTCTTTTATAAGTTCTACGCTTTTGATACTTGTTTCTTCCTCTAGTTCTCTAAATGCAGCTTTTAAATTATCCTCTCCCTCATCAACACCACCCTGAGGCATTTGCCAAAAATTTTTAGGATTATCTATTCTTTTTGCTACGAATACTTTATTTTCTTTATTTAATAACACAATTCCGACCCCACTTCTCAGTGGTAAATCTTTTAAATTTTTATTCATATTATCCGTTAAGTAACTTAATAGCGTAGTTTAATTGATTATCAGTATCAGTTTTTATTCTAAAATCATCACCTTCTTCATTTACTTCAATATCTGGTCTAACACCTACTTCAGAAATAGATTTTCCAGAAGGAAGATAATATTTTGCGACAGTTAATCTGATAGCACCACGATTTTTTAAAGGAATAATGGATTGGACAGAACCTTTACCAAAGCTATTTTCACCAACGATGATTGCTCTTTTGTGATCCTTTAAAGCTCCAGCAACAATTTCAGATGCAGATGCTGAACCATAGTTAATTAAAACCAATAGTGTTTTTCCATCGGTAATATCTCCTTTTTTTGCAAACCATTTTCTATTTTCAGATTTTTTTCTGCTTTTTGTTGAAACTATCTCTCCATTTTCCAGAAAAAAATCTGATATCTTTATTGCTTGAGATAAAAGACCTCCAGGATTATTTCTTAAATCTAAAATAAATGAATTTAAGTTTTTATCTTTTTTAAGTTTTTTAATTTGTTTTTCTATTTGATCACTACTGTTATCGTTAAATGAAGTAAGCCTGATGTATCCAATATTTTCATCTATAATTTCAGATTTTACAGATTGAACCTGAATAACTTCTCTTATGATATTAAATGTTAACGCTTTTCTTTCACCTCTTCGTCTTACTGTTAACTCTATTCCAGAACCTACAGGTCCTCTCATTAAATCAACAGCTTCACTTAATGATTTTCCTTGAACCTGGACATCATTTATTTTGACTATGTAATCACCAGCTTTTAATCCAGCCCTAGATGCAGGTGTATCATCTATTGGTGAAATTACTTTTACCACACCAGCCTCCATGCTAACTTCAATTCCTAGTCCACCAAATTCACCACTGGTTTCTGTTTGCATTTCATCAAAAATTTTAGGAGACATGTAGGATGAATAAGGATCTAAGGATTGTAAAAGTCCATTGATAGCAGAGTCCATACTCTCAGATTGATTGAACTCATCAACATATTCTTTATTAATTTTTTCTAGAACCTCACCGAAGAGATCAATTTTTTTATAAATATCAATTTCAGCTGAAATAACTGTTTTATTTAAATAAAAAACGGAAAAAAAAATTAATAATAAAAATTTAATTTTTTTCATATCATCACTTTTTCTTTTGGAATTAGCTCTGACCAAATTTTCTCTAATTCATAAAATTTTCTTTTTTCTGGATGAAAAATATGAACAATCAAATCAATCCCATCAACAAGTTTCCATTCTCCACTTTCTTTACCCTCAATTTTTGAGTCTTTTACACCGTTATTTTTAAGTTTTTCTAAAACTTGTTCTGATAAAGATTGAATATGTCTAGATGATGTTCCACTTGCTATGATCATGTAATCAGCCATAGAACTTTTGTCTTTAAGATCAATAGTTACAATGTCTTGAGCTTTATTGAGATCTAGTGTGTTGATTACAATTTCTTTTAAGTCTGAAATTTTGTCCATTAATTGATTTTAGATTATCAAATTTTTCTTAATTGAGAAGATGAAATGTTGACTTTATTAAACTCAATAAACTCTAGATTGGCCTTACTAAGTTGCTTAAATGTCTTTGATTTTAAAGAATTTTTTTTATACCCATGTCTATCAAAAACTAGGATGTTACATTTTTGTGAAATTAATTTAGATTTATGCCATTTATGAAAATTAATAAGGTTGTCGGCACCCATTAAAAAATAAATTTCAATGCTTTTATCTTTTTTTAAATGATTGATTAAATTAATAGTTTTATTTGATTTAATAATTTTTTCATAAAATTTAACCTTAATAAATGAATTTGTACCAATTATTTTTTTACAAAATTTAATTCTGTCAGCAACAGATGTCTTGCTCTCTATTTTAAATGGATTTTTTTTTGTAATTGCCCAAATAACTTTTTTGAGTTTAAATCTTTTTTTTGCTTCCTTAGAAATTGCCAAATGTCCTTTATGAGCAGGATCAAACGATCCACCTAATACACCAATTTTTATTTTTGTGTTATTCAATTTAATTTCTTATTTTACCATTACTAGTGATTTCATATTTATATGAAATCAATTGATTTAAACCTACAGGACCTCTTGGTGGCAGTGTATTAGTAGAAATTCCAACTTCTCCACCAAATCCAAATTCACCTCCATCAGCAAATTGAGTTGAGGTATTATGCATTGCAATTGAGCTTTTAACATTTTTTAGGAAATATTTTGCTGTTTTTTTATTTTTTGTAATGATGGAGTCAGTGTGCATAGTACCATATTTATTAATATGCTTAATTGCCTCTTCAGAATTTTTAACAACTTTAACAGATACAATTGATGTTGTATTTCTTAATTTAGCGTTATAGACAATTTCTTTAGCCATTTTTAATTCTGCATCTTTATCTATATAAGTATGACAAAGCCCCTCTAAGTGCCCAATTATAGGTACTTTGGATAATTCTAAAACTTTTTTAACTAAATTTTTTCCACCACGAGGTATGATGACATCGATATATTTTTTCATTTTAGAAAGCATAATATCCACAAGCCTTCTTTGTTTTGAATCGATAAATTGTATAAAGTTTTCATCAACTTTATTTTTTTTAAGTGCTTTTCTAAACAACTTAGCTAAAGCTTTATTTGAATTTATGGCCTCAGAGCCTCCTTTCAAAATCACTACATTTCCAGATTTAAAACAAAGACTAGCAACATCTGAAGTTACATTTGGTCTACTTTCATAAATAACCCCAATAACTCCAATTGGTATTGAAACTCTTTTAATATTCAAACCATTTGGTCTTTTCCATTTTTCTAAAGTGCTATCTATAGGATCCCTTAATTTAGCTATTTTTAAAATAGAATTTATAATTCCATCTAATTTATTTTCATTTAAATGAAGTCTTTTGATTAAGTTTTCTTTTAACCCTTTTTTTCTTGCGTAATTAATATCTTTTGAATTTTGATTAATAATAAATTTTTTTTCATTCTTAATTAATTTTGCGTAATCATTTAAGACTTTATTTTTTACTTCAGTTGTAACTTTATACTCACTAGCTTTTCGAGCTTTTATTCCAATTAAATTCATATATTTAATCATTTAAATTTCCACCATATCATCTTTATGAATAACTTCTGATTTTGCAACATAGCCTAATAATTTTTCAATTTCATTAGAGTGATGACCCATAATTTTAGTCACCTCATCAGAAGTAAAGGAACTTAACCCTCTAGCACATTCATTATTTTTTTTATCTAATACTTTAATATGATCACCTTTGTTAAATCTCCCCGAAACTTTTCTAATTCCTGCTGCTAACAAACTTTTTCCAGATTTTAATGCTTTTTTAGCACCATCATCAATTATTAATGCTCCTTTAGGTGCTACAGAACTTATTATCCATTTTTTTCTAGCATCTAACTTTGAAATTTTTGGACTAAACCAGGTGCAGTTATTTTTTTCAATTATTTTTGAGATAGGATTTGAATATAGTCCATTTGCAATAACCATACTAGTACCAGCAAGCTGACATATTTTTGCTGCTTCAATTTTTGTATGCATACCACCACTTCCATATTCATTTACACCTTTAATATAAATATTATTTAGATCTTTTTTTAGATCATCAATCTTTTTTATTAGTTTAGCATCCTTAAAAATTTTAGGATTTTTTGTATACAAACCATCAACATCAGATAATAAAATTAAGGTATCTGCGTTTGTAATTTGCGCAACCCTAGATGCCAATCTATCATTATCTCCATATTTTATTTCACTCGTTGCAATAGTGTCATTTTCATTGACTACAGGAATAAAACCAAGTTCAAAAAGATTATCAAAAGTTCGTTTTGCATTGAGAGATCTTCTTCTTTCCTCAGTATCTTCTAATGTAAGCAAAATCTGAGAAATATTTAATTTATATTTTGCAAAAGTTTGTGAAAATAAATTCATCAGTTCTATTTGACCAATAGAAGCAATAGCTTGACTCTTATCTAATTTGATATTTTTTTTGTTATAATTCATTTTCTTGCAACCCAAAGCTATAGCACCAGAGCTAACAATAACTACTTTTTGATTTTTATCTCTTAATTTTTTAATATCTTTTGCAAAACTAGATAACCATTGTTTCCTAATTTTTTTATTTTGATCAACTAGGAGAGATGATCCAATTTTGACAACAATTATTTTAGAGTTTTTAAGATACATAAGACAAAAGCTTTGCTTTAATTTTTGATACAGATTCTTTTTCCAGAGTTGTCATTGTCATAATCTCACAATTTTTACCCTTTGAAAAATGATCTATAACTTCATTTGCTGTTTCTTCATCAATCAAATCAATTTTATTAAGCACAATTAGTTCTTTTTTTTCTAATAACTTTGCACTGTAGCTTTTTAATTCATTTTTCACCTGATTATAAGACTCATTCAGATCTAAGTTGGTGACATCAATTAAGTGCAGTAAAGACTTACATCTCTCTATATGTTTTAAAAATTGTATCCCTAACCCTATACCTTCGTGAGCTCCTTCAACTAATCCTGGAATATCTGCAATGGTAATTTCTTTATCATCGTAAGAAGCAACACCAAGATTTGGATTAATAGTTGTGAATTTGTAATTTGCAATTTTTGGATTTGCGTTTGTTAATGCTGCTAACAAACTTGATTTTCCTGCATTTGGCAATCCAATAATACCGATATCAGCAATTGTTTTTAATTGAAGCCATATTGTAAATTCTTCTCCGATAGTGCCTTTAGTAAATTTTCTTGGAGCTCTATTTGTAGAACTTTTAAATCTTGTGTTTCCTAAACCTCCTTTTCCACCAGCAGCTGCAACATATTCTTCACCTTTTTTATTAAAATCGAAAAGAAGAGTTTTGTTATCCTCTTCAAATACCTGTGTACCTAGAGGAACTTTTAAAATTAAATCTTCACCACCTTTTCCTGTTCGATTTTGACCGGAACCGTTTTCTCCACGTTCGGCTTTGTGGTGTTGTTGATATCGATAATCAATAAGGGTATTTAAATTTTCCTCTGACTTTAAAATAATTGATCCACCTTTTCCACCATCCCCACCATCTGGTCCACCAAACTCAACATATTTCTCTCTTCTAAAACTAGGAGATCCATCTCCACCGTTTCCAGCTTTAATATAAATTTTAACTTGATCGAGAAATTTCATAATACAACATCTATTTTAATTGGTTGTACTATTAATTGGGCTTTACAGAAACGAAAGTTCTATCTGATTTAGATTTTTTGAAAACAACTTTCCCTTTAACAACTGAAAATATTGAATGATCTTTACCCATACCAACATTTTCACCTGGAAAAATCTTAGTTCCTCTTTGTCTAACAATTATGTTTCCAGGAATTACTGTTTCACCACCATACTTTTTTACACCAAGTCTTCTACCGGCACTATCTCGTCCGTTTCGTGATGATCCACCTGCTTTTTTTGTTGCCATAATTTACCTAATAACTATTTGCTTACTGCTTCCTTAACTTCTTCTTTTTTTGAAGTTTTAGAAATTTTTTCAGCTTCTGATAACACTTTACCATCTTTTGAAAAAATTTTGTTAATTCTTATCATAGAATATTCTTGTCTATGCCCATTTTTTCTTCTTGAATTTTGTCTTCTTCTTTTTTTAAAAATTAAAATAGTTCTATTTTTACTATTTTTAATTAAATTAGCTTCTACTTTTGCACCCTCAACATTTGGAGTTCCAATTTCAATTGATTTGTCATCACCGTATGCCAAAATTTCATTAAACTCTATCTTAGTCTCAGGTTTAGAATCTGGTAGTTTTTCAATCTTTAGAATTTCTCCAGATTTTACTTTATACTGTTTTCCACCTGTTTTTATTACTGCGTATGACATAGTATGATTTAATTTAAAGTTACCGCAATATAGTTGTAGTCAGCCTTTAGTCAAGCCGAATTAATTAGAAATTATCCTTAAAATCTCTTAATTTTGAAAAGGTTTTTACATCTTTTGCTCTTAAAAATATATTACAATCCAATTCCTCTTTTAAAGTTGAGGGTATGGTAGGAATTCCATTTTCTCTTAATTTTTCTATTTTTTCTATTTTTTTTTGTAAATCTTTGTTTTCGGAATCATATTTTTTGCAAAATTTTGCATTGTTAAGAGTGTATTCATGACCACAATAAATTTTTGTCTCTTTTGGTAATAATTTAATTTTGTTCAAAGACTCAAACATTTCTTCATAAGAGCCTTCAAATATTCTTCCACAGCCAAGTGAGAAAAGTGTATCTCCAGTAAAAACTAATTTTTCTTTAAAAAAATTAAAACAAATATGGCCTGATGTGTGTCCAGGTATATGCATAATTTTAGCTTCAAAGTTTTCAGCTTTCCATATTTGATTGTCTTCTAACAATATGTCTATTCCAGGTATTCTTTTTGAGTCTCCTTTAAAACCCACAACAACTGACCCATATCTTTTTTTTAATTCTTGATTTCCTCCAATATGATCATAATGATGATGAGTATTAAGAATATATTTTAATTTTATATTTTTATTTTTTAGGAAATTTATTATTGGTTCAGACTCACTGGGATCTACAACACACGCAAAATTGTTACTTTCGTCTATTATTAAATAGCTATAGTTGTCTTGAAGACAGGGTATAATTTCAATACGCATTTTATTTTTCTATCAAAAATATACCTAGATCTGCAAATAAATTTTTAACTCCTAAATTACTCTCATTTATTATTGATGAATTAAGATTATTTAAAGCGAGTGATTTAAAAATTTTAATATCTTTTGATTTTACAAAGTGAAAAAAATCTTTGATTGTACACATATGTAAATTTGGTGTGTTATACCATTCATCTGGTAATGTTTTTGTAATTGGCATTGTACCTTTAAATAATAAATGAAATCTTACTTTCCAGTATCCAAAATTAGGAATCGTAACTATTGCTTTTTTTCCAACTCTTAAAAGTTCATCTAAAACTAATTCAGGATTAAGAAAAGCTTGAAGGGTTTGACTTAAAACAACATAATCAAATGATTTGTCTGGAAATTGCTTTAAATCTTTTTCAGCATTTCCTTCAATTACAGTTAAACCTTTAGCAATACATTCTTGCACTTTTTCTTTTGAAATCTCTAATCCTCTTATATTTATGTTTTTATTATCCTTTAAAAATTTCATCAAAGTTCCATCAGCACAACCTACATCTAAGACTTTCTTATCTTTTTCAATTAAATCTGCTATTACCTGAAATTCATTTTTCATAATTAATTTTCTTCGTAAGATTTATCTAAAAAGTTTTTAAGTGCACTCAAGAAATCAGGAACGTCTAGTAAAAAGGAGTCGTGACCTTTATCTGACTCAATTTCTACAAATCCAACATCAGCTCCTATTGAGTTTAAAGCAATCACAATATCTTTGTTTTCTTGGGTTGGATAAAGCCAATCTGAAGTAAAAGAAATTATAAAAAATTTCGCGTTTGTATTTATAAATGCTTCTGAAAGATTACCATTGAATTGCTTAGCTAAATCAAAATAATCCATAGCTCTAGTAATATAAAGATAACTATTTGCATCAAATCTATCTACGAAAACTGAGCCCTGATATCTTAAATAACTTTCTATTTGAAAATCAGCGTCAAATCCAAATTTAAGATCTTCTCTTTCTTGTAACTTTCTTCCAAATTTTTCCTGCAAACCTTTTTTAGATAAATAAGTAATATGAGCTGCCATTCTAGCTACTGCCAATCCTTTTCCAGGATTAGTATCGTTTGATGTATAATTCCCATCTTTCCAGTTACTATCAGCTGTAATAGCTTGTCTACCTAGCTCGTTAAAAGCAATATTTTGAGCTGAATGACTAGATGTGGTTGCTATCGGTATCACTGTTTTGGATTTATCAGGAAAGTTGCTAATAAACTGAAGGACTTGCATACCTCCCATTGAACCACCAGTTATAGAAAACAGTTTATCAATACCAAAATGATCAAGTAAATTATATTGAGCATTCACCATATCATTAATTGTAATAACGGGAAAATTTGTTCCAAAAATTTTTTGATCAGGATCTTTATGACTTGGTCCGTATGATCCCATACATCCACCAATTACGTTAGAGCAAATAACAAAATATTTATTCGTATCGATAGCTTTATCAGGACCTACTGCATAACTCCACCAACCCTCTTTGTTAGTTACAGGGTTTATTCCGGTTACAAATTGATCTCCTGTTAGAGCATGAAAAACTAATATTGCATTATCTTTTTTTGAATTAAGTGAACCGTAAGTTTCATAGGCTATTGGAAAATCTTTTATGGTCTTTCCACAGTCTAATTTTAGTGGTTTCTTTACAATTAAAGTTTTTATGTTTTTCTCAGTATTCATAGTTTTTGACTGTTTCGAATTGTGAGAAAAAAAACTATTTTAGCGGTTTTTTTTAAGCGCTCGCAATTCAGTTAAATCAGCGCATAATTTTTTTACTAGAACTTATTTATTATGTCAATTTTTTAAAAAATCCTCTTATTCTCTATAAAATTTTGTAATTTTATCTATAAAGAGCACATAAATTAAAAAAAATGATAACTCCAAATTTCAAAAAATTTAAAATTGAGGCTTATAAGCCTGGTAAATCAAAAGTTAAGAAACTTAAGAACGTAATTAAGCTTTCTGCAAATGAGTCTGCTTTAGGTATGAGCCCTAAAGCAAAGAAAATAATATCAAATAAAAATCTGAATTTAGATAAATATCCAGATGGAAAATCTCAAAATTTAAGAAAAGCAATATCTAAAGCTTATAAATGTAATTCTGAGAAAATTATTTGTGGAGCTGGTTCAGATGAAGTTATTCAAATGCTCTGTCAGTTGTTTTTAAACCCAAAAGATGAGGTTGTGGTACCAGAGTACAGTTTTTTAATGTACAGAATTTACTCAAAAATTGTAGGTGCAAAAGTTGTATTTGCAAAAGAAATTAATTTTAAAGTTTCAGTAAATGAAATTTTAAAAAAAATAACAAAAAAAACTAAAATTGTGTTTATAGCTAACCCAAACAATCCTACAGGAACTTACTTAACGAAAAAAGAAGTTTTAGAATTAAGAAAAAGATTAAATAAAAAAATTTTACTAGTTATAGATGATGCCTATGCAGAATATATGAAAAACAAAGATTATTCATCTGGGTTAGATTTGTTTAAAAATAAAGACAATGTTTTCATCCTTAGAACTTTTTCAAAAATGTTTGGATTAGCTTCTCTGAGAGTAGGTTGGGGATATGGATCAAAAAAAATAGTTGATGCGCTAAATGTTATAAAACCACCATTTAATGTAAATGGTATTGCTCAATTAGCTGCCACCGAGTCACTGAAGGATAAAGCTTTCATAAATAAATCGATTAGACATAATTTATTATATTCTGAAAAAATTAAGAAATTTCTTGAGACATATAATATTTTTTCAAATTCAGTTTCAGCAAATTTTTTGTTACTTAATTTTGAAAAATGCAGATATTCAGCAAAATTTCTGTATGAAAAACTTAAAAATAAGGGAATTATTTTAAGATCAACAGAAGATGGTTATCATATAAAGAATAAATTAAGGTTAACTATTGGATCTAAAAAAGAAAACTTAAAATTTATGAGTGTTATTAAGCAAGTATTGAAAAAATGAAAAATATTTTAATTATTGGCTGTGGATTATTAGGTTCATCTTTATTAAGGCGTATTAGCAAAAAAAAAATAGCAAAAAAAATATTTATTTATGAAAAATCAAAATCAAATATTGCTAAGATAAAAAGATTAAAATTACCTGGAACAATTGTTAAATCATTAAAAGAAGGTGTAAGTAATTCCGATTTAATCATCTTTTGTACACCAATGAGTGAATACAAAAATATTATTTTAAAAATTAATAAATTTATACCATCGAAAACATTGATTACAGATATTGGTTCTTCAAAAATTGAAACTTCTAAAATTATAAATAAATTTTTAAAGAAAGGTATTCATTGGATTCAAAGTCACCCAATAGCTGGATCAGAGGTCAGTGGACCAGAGCATGGTAAAGAAAATATGTTTACTGATAGATGGTGCATAATAATTAAAGAAAAAAATATTAAAAAAAATAATATAAATATTCTAACTAAGTTTTGGAAAAAAATTGGAGCAAAAGTAGTTGTTATGAGCGCTGAAAAACATGACAAAATTTTTTCTATTACTAGTCATTTACCACACTTAATTGCATATAATCTGGTGAAATCTGCACAAGATTTTGAGAAAAAACAAAATTATGAGCTAATCAAATATAGCGCTGGTGGATTACGAGATTTTTCTAGGATTGCAGCATCAAATGAAATCATGTGGAGAGATATTTTTTTTAACAATAAAAATAATATTTCAAAAGCGATTGATTTATTTATTAAAAATTTAAATCAATTTAAAAAAGATATTAATTCAAAAAATAATAAGTCTATCGTAAAGAAACTTATTCAGACTAAAAAAGTAAGGTCAAAAATCATCAAATTGAAACAAGATATTGATAAACCTGACTTTGGAAGAAATTAATATTTTATTCTAGATACTTTTTTTACCTTTAGCTTGGCAGTTTTTTCAATTCTATTAATTGTTTCTATAATTGGCATAATAATTACTTTTCTTTCTGGACCATAAGCATGAATTAGTTGTTTAGAATTTAAACACATAGCAACATGACCTTTCCAAAAAATAATATCTCCTTTTTTAAATAGTCTTTTCTTTGAATTCTTTTTTGTATATTTGATCTGATCTTTTGTATCTCTTGGATAAAACGAATTATTATAAAAATAAAATATTTGCAATAAGGCTGAACAATCAATACCTTTAAATGTTTTTCCACCCCAAACATATTTTACATCGAGAAATTTTTTAAATATTTTTGTAAAATTATTTTCTTTATGGTTTATTTTTTTAATATCTGCTTTTTTAATCCATTTATTTTTTTCAATTTTTACGTAATTCTTATTTTGCTCAAATACAGATAATTTGGATGCAAGTGGAAGCCAACTGCTAGTTCCAATTCCAGGTTTTTTATAAATCTTTGCTTTTAGTGAACTGACTTTATAATTGGGGCTAAATTTTTCTATATATTTTGAATTTTTTATAAACCCCTTATAATTATCAAATAAAGTTTTAATTTTTATCCAATTTTTATTTTTTGCTAATATTTTGAATTTTTCACCATATATAATTTGTGAAGTTACCTCAGATCTTTTCGAAGGATTTTTGTAAATATTCGAAAAATTACCTATGAAATAAAAATTATTTTGCACCAATTTTAATTTTGTTTTTAATTAACCACAAACAAATTAATGATGGTATCACCATTATAGTCGTTAAAACAAAAAATGTTCCCCAATCTCCGTTTAACCAGTCAACTAGAGCTCCTGAGGATGAAGCTAAAGTAGTACGACCAGCAGTACCAATTGAAGCAAGCAATGCATATTGTGTGGCTGTATAAGTTCTATCAACTAGTAATGATATAAATGCAACAAATGCTACAGTTGCAAAAGCTGCTGTGATATCATCAGCTATAACCGCAATTGCAAATAAAATTTCTGATTTTCCAGTCCATGCTAAAACTGCAAATAAAAGATTGGTTATAGCCATTAACCCACCAGCAAAGAACATAGTTTTAATTGTTCCAGCTCTCATGGCCATTACTCCACCCAACAAAGTAAATACAACTGTTGTTATCCAGCCAAGTCCTTTTGAATAAATTGCAATTTGACCTTTGGAGAAACCAATTTCTTTATAAAAAACAATAGACATTCTTCCCATAAATGCCTCACCTATCTTAAACAAGAAAACAAATCCTAAAATTCCAGCTGCAATGGCAAAACCATTTTTTTTAAAAAAGCTTATAATAGGTCCGCCTATAGTTCCTGTAATATAAGCAATAAAGTTTGTAATTATATTGCTAGATCCAAGTTTTCCCTCAATTAATTTGTCTGTTTCTCTCTGTTTTGCTTGTCTGTTTGTTTCTATAGGTTCATGAACAAACATTAATCCAATATTCATTAAAATTATTAAAATACCTAAAATTAAAAAAGTAGCTTGCCAGTAGTCAGCCACCCCTAGGTTTTCAAAAAATTCTGCTGTGAATAAAGCAACAACTCCACCTAATTTATAACCTGTCCACCAACCAACAACAGCCATAGCTGCACCAGCAGCCATTGATTTTCCTTCATTTTCATTTATCTGTTCAATTCTTAATGCATCTACAGTTATATCTTGGGTTGCTGACGCAATAGCAATAATTAAACCTACAGTAATTAATAAAGCCAAATTTTCAGTTGGATTAATCACACTCCAAACAACAAGACTTAACAAAATAATTAATTGCATCAAAACTATCCATCCTCTTCTATGACCTAATTTTTTTGTTAGTATTGGAATTTGAATTCTATCTATAATGGGAGCCCACAAATAATTGAAAGCATATACTCCAAAAATTAAACCTGCCCATCCAATTGTTGATCTACTAAGACCTTCTTCTTTAAGCCAAAGACTTAAGCTGCTTGCAATTAATACCCATGGAAATCCACTTATTGCACCTAATAAAAGAATTCTTACCATTCGAATATCTTTATAAACTGCAAGAGAATCAAGCCATGTTTGTTTCTTTGTTTCAGACATAATTAATTTCTCCAAAAAGATGGTAAGAACAATACTAATATTGCAAACAACTCAAGTCTACCTAAAATCATACCTACAGTTAAGATCCATTTAGAAATATCGGGCAAAGATGAAAAATCTCCATTAGGTCCTATTATAGGACCTAAACCAGGACCAACATTTGATATTGATGTTGCCGCTCCAGAGATAGCAGTTATAAAATCAAGACCAGTTAATGATAATAATGCAGCTAAAATAAAAAAAATAACAAAGTAAAAATAAATAAATGAAATTATTGATGCAATAAATTTATCATCAACAGATCCTTGATCGTATTTAATTACAAATATTCCCTTGGGATATATAATTTTTTTTAATTGATTTAATATAAATAAATATAGAATTTGAATTCTAAAAATTTTGACTCCACAAGTAGTTGATCCAGCACAGCCCCCAATAAACATTAATGCAAGAAATATTGTTATAGGAAAACTTCCCCAACCGTCGAATTCAGCATTTACATAACCTGTTCCAGTCAATATTGAAATTGTATTAAAAAAAATAGATCTTAAACTAAAGTTTCCGTTATTATTAAATAATAAATAAATTGATAATATAATAATGCTTATAATTATTATTTTAATAAATGTTCTGATTTGAATATCGTTTAAAAATATTTTTTTATTACCACTAATAAATTTAATATATGCAATAAATGGAATACTTCCTAAAATTATAAAAATCATTGATGATATTTCTATAGGAACACTGTCAAAATATCCGATAGATTGATTATAATTAGAAAATCCACCAGTAGCTATGGTAGTCATAGAATGAGTTAAACTATCAAATTTTCCCATTCCAAATACCCAATATGATAATGCACAAAGAGCAGTTAGGCCTGAATAAATATAAATAAGTCTTAAAGCTATTTCTTTTGATTTAGGAAGAATTTTTTCAGAAGAGTCATTGCTAGAAATTTTAAATAATTGCATACCACCAACATTCATTATAGGCATCAGGGTAATTGCCATCACAATAATACCAATGCCACCTAGCCATTGTAGTATTGCTCTCCATAATAGAATACCTTTTGGAGTACTCTCTAAGTTAGAAATAATTGTAGATCCAGTTGTTGTAATACCAGACATACTCTCAAAAAAAGCATCAGTAATTGAAAGCTCCATAGTCGAAAATATAAATGGTAAAGATCCAAAAATAGCAATACTTAACCAGGACAAAGCAGTTAATAAAAATGCTTGTTGTAAATTTAATTTTTTGTCGTGATCTAGATTTGAAAGAAAAAATAATGATCCAAAAATTATTGTCACAATAGATGCACCAAAAAATGATGAATCTATTTCAGAATAAATAAATTGAGCAATTATAGGGATGAACATTGAGACCCCTAAAATTATTTGCAAAATTCCAAGTGTAAAAAAAACAGTTTTATAATTAGACATTTTGAAAGAACATTATTTTATGGTAAATAAATTTCAACTCTATAAGAATTAATAAAATCGCCAATTTAAGATTTTTATAAAAGATATACTCGTGATTAAAAAAGAAATTTTAGACAAAACAAGTGCTTGGCCTTTCGTTGAAGCAAAAAAAATGCTTCGTGAGAGAAAATCATTTATTGATAAAAAAGGAAAAATTACCCTTCAAACAGGATATGGTCCAAGTGGCCTTCCTCATATCGGAACATTTGGCGAAGTTGCAAGGACTTCGATGATGGTGAATGCCTTAAAGCAACTTACAGATTTACCAACTGAGATAATTACTTTTTCTGATGATATGGATGGTTTAAGAAAAGTTCCTGACAATGTTCCTAATCAGGAATTACTAAACAAAAACTTACATAAACCATTAACACAAGTTCCAGATCCATTTGAAAAATTTGCAAGTTTTGGAGAGCATAATAATGAAATGTTAAAAGATTTTTTAAATAGTTTTAATTTTAAATACAGTTTTAAAAGTTCGACATCTTTATATAAAGGTGGTTTTTTCAACCCAACTTTAAAAATTATTTTAGAAAATTATGATGGTATAATGAATATTATACTTCCAACTTTAGGCAAAGAACGTCAACAAACTTACTGTCCTTTTTTACCTATTTGTCCAGATACAGGTCATGTTCTCGAAATTCCAGTTATAGAAATTGATAAAAAAAATTCTAAAATAATTTTTGATAATAAAGGTAAAAAATTAGAATCTAGTATTTTGGATGGAAATTGTAAATTACAATGGAAAGTTGATTGGGCAATGAGATGGTATGCTCTAGATATAGATTTTGAAATGTATGGAAAAGACCTTATTGAGAGTGCAATTTTATCGACCAAAATAATAAATTTAATTGGTAAAAAACATCCATCTGGATTTGCTTATGAATTATTTCTTGATGAAAAGGGTGAAAAAATTTCAAAATCAAAAGGAAATGGTATTACTATCGACCAATGGTTAAAATATGCTTCACCCGAAAGCTTATCTTTATACATGTATCAAAATCCAAAAAGAGCAAAAAAACTTTATAAAGAAATAGTCCCTAAAGCTGTAGATGAGTACCTTGATAATATTGAAAAATCAAAAAAACAAACTGAACAACAATTAGTAATGAATCCTGTTTGGCATGTTCATAATGGAAACATTCCAAAAGAAGAGATGATTATGACTTTTTCTATGTTGTTGAATTTAGTTGAAACAAGTAATGCTGATAACAAAGATTTATTATGGAAGTTTGTTAAAAAATATAAATCTAACATTCATGAAAAAAACTTTCCAATTTTTGATGGACTAGTTGGTTATGCAATTAAGTATTTTAATGATGTTATTAAGGCTCAAAAAAAATATAAAAATCCATCTGAAAATGAAAAATTAGCTCTACAAGCCTTAGTTAAAACTTTAGAACAATGTAATGACCAAATGTCTCCAGAGGATATACAAACATTAATTTATTCAACAGGCAAAGAAAATGGGTATGCAGAAAACTTAAGAGATTGGTTTAAGTTAATTTATGAAGTGGTGTTTGGAGATGAAAATGGACCTAGAATGGGTTTTTTTATAAGTTTTTTCGGTGTTAACGAAACAAAAGAATTGATAATTAGTAAATTGAAATAATGTATTCAAATTTAAGATCTTTAATATTTAAAATAGATCCTGAAAGAGCACATTTTTTAGCAATTCAATCACTCAAACTCAATTTAGTTTCAAATATATTTGATGAAAACAAAAACGATCCAATTTTAAAAACAAAATTATTTAATCAAGATCTTGATAATCCTATCGGTATTGCTGCAGGTTTTGATAAGAATGCAGAGGTATATAACCCTTTATTTAAGCTGGGTTTTGGATTTGTTGAAGTAGGTACAGTTACTCCATTAAAACAATATGGAAATGAAAAACCAAGAGTATTTAGATTGGTAGAAGATCAAGCATTAATTAATAGGTTAGGTTTTAACAACCACGGATCAGATACAATATTAAACAGAATAAAATCTAATAAAAAACTAGGTGTGCTTGGTGTAAATGTAGGTCCAAACAAAGATTCTAATGATAGATTGAATGATTATTTAATTGGATTAGAAAAATTTTCTGAAGTTGCAGATTATATTACAAT
>LUMG01000150.1_pt1 | contig 21591 bp, 25 predicted proteins | sample 729691 | NCBI WGS metagenome assembly LUMG01 (sample SAMN03860269, study PRJNA289734) | marine metagenome | biome: seawater column; feature: ocean; material: water; isolation source: Red Sea water column Station 34 - depth 50m | place: Saudi Arabia: Red Sea | collected 2011-10-15 | depth 50 m
TTTCATATTTTTAAATGGATTTGACACAAAATCTGAAACTATGTAATCTGTGTTGTTATTTTGAATTTTATTTGCATATTGAATTGCACTAAATGATTTGTCTATGCCAAAAACTTTTTCACTTAAATTTGACATGTGATTACTTATGATTCCAACTGAACACCCATATTCTAAAACCAATTTTGTTTTTGGAATATTTTTCAGTTCTGATTTTATTGTTTTATAGAATTTATTATTTTTATTATTTTGATAAATTTGTGTCCACCTTTCTTCAATACCTGATTTATCATTATTGTCCCAAACAATATCACTGAAAATTGATTTCAGAATTTTTTTCATTTCTTTATTTGAGGCTAATCTGTATAATTTTCCACTTAAAATTTTATGTTCAGAAATATATTTTTTAAAATCTGTAAACATTATTGGAATTTTATCGATTATTGGAAAAATTAATTCACACTTATCACATCTTAAGATTCCTTCAATTATTTCTGTTTCCTTTTCATAAATTTCTAAATCTATTGTTTTATTACACTTTGAGCATTTGATAAATTTGAGAGTGGATTCGTTCATTTGATATTTTCTATTATCTTTGAAATTAATAATTTTTGATTTTTTTATTAGTTATTTGAGCATTAATATTTCATTTTAAATAATTGTTAAAATCTAAATATTGTTATGATCAATATTCATCATGACATATCCTGTTTCTGTCGATGAGAATGGTGTTAATTTTAATCCTGATAATATGGAAAAAGAAAAACTGTATCATTGTATTTTTAAAAACAAGGCTATGTTGTTATTCAAAGATTCTCAGGATATGATGAATTGTTATGAGATAGAGGAACCTGATTTAGTTGAACAAATTAAGAACTGTGATAATGACGATGAACTTGAAAAATTATTTGAAGACTATCTTCAAGGAAAACACCTGAATAATTAAATAAAAGATGTAGCCATTTTGTAATTATAGGAATTTCAAATTGAGTTTTAACAAAAAAAATAATGATGCAGAAGATATTTTATCAGAATTTGATTCTAGAACTAAACCAGAACCTGAGCCAGCACCAGAACCTGAGCCAGCACCAGAACCTGAGCCAGCACCACAGAACCAGAACCAGAACCTTCAAGCACTAATGATGACTCTTCTGTTAATTCAAATTCTACTGAAGAACGAAATGTTATTTTCATTGGCACTAAACCAATCATGAGTTATGTGTCAGCAACTTTAACTCAACTTTCTACAAGACCTAGTATTACTATCAAAGCTAGAGGAAAAAGAATTACTCAAGCAGTTGACGTATCTCAAATGATTGTCAAAAGAATGGATACTGTTGGTTATGTCATTAGTGATGTTAGAATTTCTTCTGACTCACTAACTTCCCAAGACGGGAAACAGCGAAACGTTTCTAATATGGAAATTGATATTACAAAAGAATAATTTAAGAAATATTTTTTTTATTGTTTTAGCAATTGTTGTTGTCGTATTTTTTTTCACTAATGAAAAATCATGTGGTATGGAACATATGTTTATTTTAAATGATATAAAAATTTATGAAAAATCTCTTGAACCTGAATTTTGTGAAGAAATTCTAGAAAAAATTAATTCTTATAATGAAAGTTGTTCTCCTATAATTGAAATTTTAGATTGCGGTTAACTAATTACATCTATCAAAAACGTAATTCCAAAATAAATCAATATTGCACTTAGTGCTAATACTATAATCTTATAATTCGTATTTGAAATTATTTTCTTACTTTTTGATATTAAAAATGCAGTAGCTCCTAACCATACAAAATCCATCCAAATATGTAATACAAATACAATTAAAATTCCTGCAAATGCCCATATTGCCATAGCATCTGAAATTAACTTTAATCCTATGGTGAGCCACCAAATTATGAAAAATGGATTTAATCCACTAAGTAAAACCCCTGTAATTATTGGCCCTTGTTTTAGTTTTGTTGATATTTTTTTATTTTTGTTTAATATTGTCTTAATTTGTAAAAATGCAAATACAAAAAGTGTTATTGCTCCTAAAATTGAAATAATTGTTCTAAATTCTGGAAATACTTCCATTGATAAAATTCCAATTCCTAACAAAATTACTAATGGAAATTCTACAAGTGAATGCCCTATTGCAATTTTTATTCCTGCTTTAGTTCCGTTTTTTAATCCATGAGTTATGTTTGCTGCAAATAATGGGCCTGGTGACATTACTCCTGATGCTGAAATTATAATTACAATTAGTGCAAATTCTAGAATATTACTCATAATTTTTTCATTATGATGACTTATCTGTACATTGAATCTTTAAGATGAGTTGATTCTTCTTGTGTTTCTTTAATAGTTGCTTCAGCCTTTTCAGCTTCTTTTTGTAATGATGGAATGTCGCAGGAAGCTCCAGGAATTAATTTTGACATTGACATACACAAATCTGCACTAGATTTGAAATCTGGGCCCTCTCCTAATGTATTAAAAATTATAACAATAACATCTTGATTTGTTATACTTCCTTCATTTAACAACATCCCTGGTATTCCTGGAATTGTTCCATGATCTAAAATTTTCAAACCAGCTTCTTCTATTTTTTTCCTAGCTGAATCTGTACTTCCAACCCCCATCATTTCAGAATTTTCTTTCTCTGATTTTATTGCGACACTACTTACTATCAATTTAATTTTATGAGTTTTTGCCCATTGTAACATTGAATCTGATACTTGTCTATGCAATGATTGATCTAAATTAAGATATGATGAAAAGACTCCTACTTTCAAATCTTCATTAATGAAAATTCTTGAAGGATAATTTGGTTTACCATTTTTAATTACACTGATGGGTGGAAATATTTCTGAGTCAATAATTCCTCCCAATTCAAATTGTGATGTATGAATCATTGATTCTGTTGCAATAGCACTACTAAATCCTACTGAGGGAAATCCATCAATTAAATAACCTCCTTCTAAATTGATTTTCTTAAATTCTTTAATTTTGATCTCATTTTCTGTCATGATTATTTACTATTTTTTATTAAATAATAGGTTTTTCTGGACATTTGTTCGAGAAAAATCTTTTACTTTCTCCTAAATCTTAGTTGGTTAAGCAAACTTTAAACCGCCTAATTTTATTAGAATTGCTATGACAGGTAGAATTAAAGTTGCTTTAGTTGGAATTGGTAATTGTTTTTCTGGATTAATTCAAGGAATTGAATATTATCGACAAAACCCTTCTCAAGAAGTAATTGGAATTATTCACGATAAACTAGCAGGATACGGAATTCATGATATTGATTTCGTCTGTGGATTTGATGTTGGTGAAAATAAAGTTGGACAACCACTGAACGAAGCAATCTATGCTTATCCAAATATGGTTGACTGGATTCCAAAAGATTCTATGCCTAAAACTGATGCTAAAGTCTATCAAAGTCCTTTATTGGATGGTGTTGGAATTTGGGTTCAAAACCGTGTTAAGCCAATTGAAACAACATTAACTGATGAGGAATTAGCTGAAAATGCAAAAAAAATCCTTAAAGAAACTGGTGCTGAAATTCTTGTATCTTATTTACCTGTAGGTTCTGACAAGGTAACTGAATTTTGGGCTCAAGTTTGTCTCGATTCTAACACTGCTTTTGTTAATTGTATTCCTTCATTTATCGCATCTGATGAAACTTGGGCAAAAAAATTCCAGGAGAAAAATATTCCATGTATTGGTGATGATATTAAAGGTCAGGTTGGTGCAACTATTGTTCATAGAACTTTAGCTAAACTTTGTAATGATAGAGGAACTAAAATTGAAAAAACATATCAAATCAATGTCGGTGGAAACACTGATTTCTTAAATATGAAAGAACAAGATAGATTGGTTTCTAAAAAAATATCCAAAACTGAAAGTGTTCAAAGTCAACTTGATGAACGACTAGATGATGATCAAATTTATGTTGGTCCTTCTGATTTTATTCCATTTTTAGGAAATACTAAACTTATGTTTATGAGAATTGAAGGAAGACAATGGGCAAATATTCCTTATAATATGGAAGTTCGTCTAGATGTTGATGATAAAGCAAATTCTGCTGGAATTGTAATTGATGCAGTAAGATTAGCAAAAATAGCATTAGATAGGGGTATTGGAGGTCCAATAAAATCTGCAAGTGCATATCTGATGAAACATCCAATTGAACAGACATCTGATGTTCAAGCAAGACAAGATTGTGAAAAATTCGTTGCCAATGAATAATTATTGAAAATTATTTCTATCTTCTAATCTATGCTTTCTGATTTCTTTGTAGTTTGAAAATTCAATACACGTAGATTCACTTGATTCTCCATTTAATTCAGTTACTTTTGTTTTAACAATTTTTTCTTTTTTAACTAGTTCAATAATCAGACTATTTCCTCCAAATTTCATATCTGACACATTTGGTGCAATTATTGGTATTCTATTCTCTAAAGATCTTACTTGCACATACATCTTCCATGGTTCAATCCCTTCTTTGACAATTCTGCTAGGCGAAAACAAGATTTGGGCTCCTTTCTTAGTTAAAGTGTCTGCCACGCCTGGAAAAACAGTATCGTAGCATATCATTACTCCAAATTTACATGATGTCTTGAAAATTTTAGCCTCATTTCCTGGATTTACAATGTCTTTTTCATAGTCATAAGGATGGATTTTTTCTTGTTTTCCAATTATTTCTCCATTTGGGCTAATTATGGGTGAATTTATTGAAATTTTGTTATCATTTTCTTGATAAAATGCACCTGGAATAATTGTCATGTTATATTCTTGTGCAATTTTCTTAAACTCTGCAAATTCTTTGTCATAATTGTTGATCTCATTATTTGGAAGCCATTGTTCTGGTAAACAAACAATTTCTGTTTCTTGAATTCCTAATTTTTTTAGTAATTTTGAAATATTTTCAATTGCTTTATCGTTATTTTCATAATGTGTTGTTTGGATCAATCCTACTTTTGTCATATACTGTGATTGTTTTTTTAGTAATTATAGTTAGGCTCATTTCTTTTGAAACAATATTTTTGTTAAGTTATTTGATAATTACCCCCGTTACGAAAAATTTGATAATATAACAAGAAAAATTAATCAATAGAGTCAACAAAAATTGTTAATCATCGATTATCCTATCTAATTTGAAATGATCTACATTGGTACATGTAAAAAAAGTAGAGATCTTTGGATTCAAATCTTGAACCTGGACTGGTATCAATTTCTGGTCCAAACGGATCTGGTAAAAGTAACATTTTGGATGCTATCATTTTTGCAATGGGTGAAAATAAACCCAAAGTCATGAGAGTTGATAAACTGCGATCTTTAATACATGATATTGAAGGAGGTCGACGTGGTCCCAAAATGGCACGTTCTAGTGTTCATTTTGATAACACTGATAGGAAAATTCCTGTTGATAGTGACGTTGTTGAAATTACTAGAGAGTTAGATGAAAATGGTGAAAATACCTATTATCTTAACAAAAAGAAAACACAGAGAAGTCATATTTTGGATTTACTTGATATGGCAAATGCTGGATTAGGACAACTAAATGCAGTACAGCAAGGAACTGTAACTAGAATCTCTGAATTTACTTCTGAAGAAAAAAGAAAAACAATTGAAGATTTGATTGGTCTTTCTTATTTTGATGAAAAAAAATCAGAATCAATTAAACAACTTGATGAAGCTGATAATCTGCAGCAAATAAAATGAAGATTATTTCATCTCAAAAATCTGAAAAAGAAGAAAAATTACATGGAATTAGTTCACAAATTAGCACTTTAACTGATGAAAGAACCATTCTTAGAGATGAAATTGGAGTTTTAGATTCTGAAAAATCAACATTAATGAATGCTGCAAATGATTATACTCAGGCTAAAGCAACATTGGATGCTGAAATTAGTTCTGCAATGGAACAATATGAGATTGATAATACTGCTATTTCTGCATCAAAGAAAAGACTTGAACAAATCAATTCTAGAATTCCTGAAATAAAAATTGAATTGGAAGAAATTGATACTGCCCGACAAGATATTGATTTACAAATCCAAAAAATAAAAGATTCGATTGAAGTTACTAATACTGAAAAAAATAAGATCAATCGGGATTTAGAATTAATTGATTCAGAGCGTAACAAAATTCTTACTGAGCAGTCTGAAGCAGCCGCAAAAAAATCTGAAATTGATAATAAAATAAAAATTCTTACTGAACAATCAAACAATGTAAAACTAAAACTTTCTAAAATTTTACATGAAAAAGATGAATCTGAATTAAAAATAAAATCTAACACTGAAAAATTAATTCAATTGGAAAAAGATATCGTATCATTAATTAATTTAGAATCAAAATTATCTTCATTAACAAATAATCATCGTGCAACTATTTCTGAATTAAAATCAAGAATTACAAAATTAAAAACAAAAAAATCAAAAATCATTCATGACATGGATGAACTAGGATTTATTTTAGAAAAATCCGATAAAGCAGCTAATCAATATGAATCTAAAATTAAAACTGTTAAAGGATTCATGCATGAAGATTATACTGTTGCAAAATTAAAAGAGGATGCAGACAAGCTAGGAATTGATGGTTTAGTATATGAAATGATTTCTTGGGATAAAAAATATGAGCGTTCTGTTCTTGCTGTTAGTTCTGATTGGATTAAAGCATTAGTAGTAAAAGATTTTGCAACTTTACTTGGCATTGCTGAAGTTGCTAAAAATAAAAAACTTCCAAAATTAAAAATCATTCCACTTGATGCTATACCTAAATTCAAACTTACTCTACCTAAGGAATCTGGAATAATTGGTGTTTTGTCTGATTATGTCAAGTGTAAAGATGCCTATTTTGCTCTCAAAACGTTCCTATTTGGAAATATTATTTTGGCAGAAACTCGTGAATCTGCTTACAATTTATCTCAATTAGGATACAAATCTGTAACTCTAGAAGGTGAATTTTTTGAGGCTAAGGGTGGAACTGTTGTCATTGATATTAATTCTAAAATCTCAAAACTAACAAAATTAATTTCAATGAGTAGTGATATTGATGGATTGATTCAATCCATAAGTTTGATTAAAAAATATATGTTAAAGAAAAAACACACTTTAAAAAAATTGGATGATTCTATTCAATCATATTTTGATAGATTATCTGTTTCTGAAAATGCATTGACTTCTGCATCTGAAAATTATGAAAATTTACAATCACGAATTATTTCAGCAAAAAATACCAAAGACCAATTAACAAAACGTATTTCTGAACTAACATCTAGAAATAAAATTATTGAATCTGAAATTTCAACTAATGAATCTCATCTTGAATCATTATTAGATCGTATTGGTATTGTTGAACAAAATTATGCAAGTGGAGAACAGACTAGAATTGCCAGTGAATTATCAAAAATAAATATGAAAAAATCTGATATTGAAAAATTGTATACTTCAATTATGAATGAATATCGTGATAAATCATCTCAATTGACTACAATGCAAACACAAGATAACCGTGAAAAATCACAAACAACTAGATTAAATGAAGAAGAAAATTCATTACGTTTAGAATCTGAACAAATTGAATCAAAAATTAATGATTTAGAAAAACAAAAAGATCCTAAAAGAGAAATCTTAGAAAAATTGAGACAAAAAGAACAAGAATTAATTTCTAGTTCTGGTTCTTCTATTGGTCAGGTTCAGGAAATTGATGGTAAACTTAAAAATCTGAATGAAAAAGACATGGATTTAACTAAGCAAATTAATAATTTTGAGCGTCAATCTGATTCTCTAAATCGTGATTTGCATGATTTAATTGAAAATGAAGTTAAACTCCAGCAAATTCTTTCAGCATTTGGTTTTGATAAAGATATGGAGACATTTGATGTTGAGCCAATTGTTCAAGGTTTGACTTCTGAATTAACCTCTCTTAGTGCATTAAATGCAAAAGCTCCTGAAACATATCTCGAAGTTTCTTATGGTTATAGATCAATGTCTGTTAGAAAGAATTCTTTAGAAGAAGAACGAAATTCTATTGTTAAATTTATTGAAGATATTGAAAAAGATAAGCGACAAACTTTCTTGGATGCATTTGATAAGGTCGATAAAGAAATTAGATCAATCTTTAATAAAATGACTGGTGGTAATGCTTGGTTGGAATTACAAAATGAAGATGATATCTTTAATTCTGGAATATCTTATTTGATTCAATTCCCAAATAAACCAAAAAGAGAATCTACTTCTATAAGTGGTGGTGAAAAAACACTTGCAGCAATTGTTTTTGTTTTAGCATTGCAAAAACTCAAGCCATCTCCATTCTATTTGTTTGATGAAGTTGATGCTCATCTTGATGCACCAAATTCTGAACGCCTGTCAAATATTTTGGAAGAACGTTCAAAGGAAAGTCAATTCATTATGGTTTCTCTTAAAGATTCAGTTATTCAAAAAGCAAAATTGATCTATGGTGTTTTTCCAAAGAATGGGGTTTCAAATGTTGTAACCTATAAAGATAAACGTGTTCCGTCTGTTAAAACAACTTAATCGATTTTAACATGGCATGCTGAATAGTGTTCTTTTTCAATTTCTTCTAAATTTGGTTCAATTGTACATTTTTCAATTTCATATGGACATCTCCCCCTAAACTTACACCCTTCAATTTTTTTTACTACTTGTTCGTCTTTAATCCTGATATTTCTTTCTTTGAAGAGATTTTCTGGATTTGGCTCTGAAATTGCATCAATTAATGCCTGTGTGTATGGATGTTTAGGGTTGTCTAAAACTTGGTTAATTGGACCTATCTCGACAATTTTACCTAAATATAAAATCCCTATATTTTGACCAAAATATTTGGCCGTAGCTAAATCATGTGTAATATAGACAAATGAAATATTGAATTTTTTTTGTAATTCTCTCATCAATTCTAATATTTCAGCTCTGATTGATACATCCAGCATTGAAACTGGTTCATCAGCCAAAATTATTTTTGGTTTTATTGCTAATGCTCTAGCTAAAACTACTCTTTGTCTTTGTCCTCCTGATAACATATGCGGGTATTTTTTACTAATTTCTTCAGCAGGTTCTAATTTGACTTCTCGTAGTACTTCAAGAATTCTGTTGTTAATTTCCTCTTTATTCAATACGTTGTGAATTTCAAGTGGTTCTGAAATAATTTCTTTAATTCGCATTCTTGGATTAATTGAATCATACGGATCCTGATGAATCATTTGACAATTCATTCTAATTTTTTGTAGATTTCTTTTTTCATTATCTATTTCTTGTTGTTCAAAAATTATTTTTCCTGAATCAGGTTTTAGAGATTTTAAAATTAGTTTTGCTATTGTTGATTTTCCAGAACCTGACTCTCCTGCTAAAACAAATACTTCTCCTTGTTTTATTGAAAATGAAATATCATCTACTGCTTTGACTGTAGATGTTTCAGATGTAAACATTTTCTTTTTAATAAAATATTTTTTTAAATGTTCAATTTTTAATATTTCTGTCAATATCTGTTATTGATTAATCCAGTATATCAAGAAATATGTCTATGCCTAATTTTGTAAGAAGAATTTTAAGTCAATTCTATGACAAGTTGTTGTTTGAGTGATTTTTCCTATAAAAAATTAAATTATAAAAAATATGTAGTTGATTCTCGACTTCGTTATTTTAAACCGAAATTGAAATCCTAAAAAGTTTGGAATCTGATTTACTTCCTTTTCTTGATAATGAAACTAAACTTGTTGAACTTGGGAGTGGGGCATCAGTAAAAACAAAGTTGATAATTGATATTTTTACAAAATTGCAGAGTAAAACTGATTATTTCCCAATTGATATTTCTGAAATTCTTGCTGAAAGTTCTGAACAACTATTGAAAGATTATGAAACTCTACATATTACTGGGATAATTGACACATATGAAGGAGGTTTAGAATTTCTTAAAAATTATGATGAGAAAAAAAATCTAATTATTTTTCTTGGTTCTAGTTTTGGTAATTTTACTCCTGACGATGGAAAACTATTTCTAAAAAATATTTTTACAACAATGAAATCCGGTGATCTTTTCTTAATTGGTTTAGATTTAGTTAAAGATAAAAATATTTTAGAATCTGCATATGATGATTCTGCAGATGTTACTGCTCAATTCAATCTTAATGTTTTATCCAGAATAAACAATGAACTTGATGGTGATTTTGATCTTAACAATTTTTCACATTATTCAATTTACAATGAAAATGAACAACGAATTGAAATGAATTTAAAATCACTTGTTCCTCAATCTGTAATTGTTTCAAAATCTAATTTACTTTTAAAATTAGAAAAAAATGAATTAATTCATACTGAATATTCTCATAAATATACCGTAAATCAAATTAAACAAATCCTTACTGATGTTGGATTTGAAATTAAAAATATGTGGTTAGATGAAAAAAAATATTTTTCATTAACTTTAGTTTCTAAAAATTAAATATTTTCTACACATCTAAATCCAGAAAATAACCATCTTTCATCTAATCTGAAGAAATTTCTATAACTTCCTCTGATTGACATTTTTGGAGTTCCAAATGAGCCTCCCCTCAAAACTTTCTGGTTTGTAAACCATTTATCGTTATATTCGTCAAATCCTGATTTGAAACCTGGGTATCCAACAAATTCTGAAGATGTCCATTCCCATACATCTCCTATCATCTGCTCACATCCAGATGGACTTTTTCCACTCGGGTATGTGCCTATTTCTGTACATCCCCAATGATATGATTCCAATAAATTGCAATTTTCTTCTGTAGGGCTATTGTTTCCCCATGGGAATATTGTTTTTTCTTGTTTTGTTTCATTCCAACATGCTGCTTTTTCCCATTCTGCTTCTGTTGGTAATCTTTTTCCTGCCCATTTACAATATGCATCTGCTTCATAGTAACTTACATGACATACTGGTTCATTTGGATTAATTTTTCTAATTCCTAAAAAGTCTCTTACATACCATTCTTCATCAATTTTTTCCCAATACATTGGAGATTTCAAATATTCTCTATTTGTAATTGGAAAAATTCCTATTTCATAATCTTCAAGATATGTTTTATGTTCTGGTAATTCTATATCGTAAGAAAATTCTTTTCCATTATATCCCATCTCAAATATTCCTCCTTTAATTTTAACAAATTCTTTTTGTTTATTCTCTTGAATACTTTTTTTACTTTTTCTTACTGGTAGGTATTGTTCTGCAAGAAGATGTTGTAAATCATATACTAGTAATTCCTGATGTTGACATTCATGATGGAATCCTGTAATGATTAATTTTTTTTCTTGTTCATTTAATTCATGAGTTTCAATAAACTTTTCAACTTTTTGATTTATTGTATTGAAATATTGAAATATTTCATTTGTAGTTGGTCTTGATATGATGCCTCTGAGTCCTTTATCGTGAGGTAAACCAAATTGTTGATAATATGAATTCAAATATTCTGAAAGTTCTTTTGAATGAAATTTGTAATTTTTATCTATTTTGCTAATTATTGCCTCGTAAATCCAACTAACGTGCCCTATGTGCCATTTTGGTGGGCTCATATATGGTGCTGTTTGAACCACAAAATCATCTTTTTCTAAATTTTTTACTAATTCTAAAGTTCTATTCCTTGTCTCTTTGAATTGTTGTAATAATTCATTATTTTTTTGTAATTCTGGATTAAGTGTCATTAAGTCCAAAAAATTTTTTTTGTATTATTATGTTGCGCCAATTAATTTCTAGTACCCTCTAGCAAAAATTGGGACTGATGTGCTTTGTTCTTTACAATAAATGCATTTTTTAGATATATTTTCACTATTAAATGGAATTACTCTAATTTCTGCGCCTGTTTCCTCCTTGATCTTCTCTTCACATTCTAATTTTCCACACCATGGGGAATTGAAGAAACCTCCTTTCTCAATTTTCATTTTAAATTCATCATAACTTTCAATATCTATTGTATTCTGAAGTGCCTCTGTTTTTGCTTTTTTTAACATCTCTGTTTGAATCTCTTCTAAAATTATTGTAATTTCATCTACTTTTTTTAACTCTAGTTTAATTTTCTCATGATTATACCTCTTAGCTACAATCATAGTTTGATTTTCAATATCTTTTGGTCCAATTTCAATTCTAATTGGTACGCCTTTTAATTCCCAATCATTAAATTTGTAACCTGGTGTAAATTCTTCTCTTGAATCTATGTGGACTCTGAGATTTTTTGATTCTAATGAATTTGTAATTTCGTTGACTTTTTCAATGACATTTTCTTTGTCATTATCATTTTTGTAAATTGGAATAATGACTACTTGTATTGGAGCTACTTTTGGTGGTAAGACTAATCCTTTATCGTCCCCATGTGCCATTATCATTGCACCAATTAATCTCCATGAAACTCCCCATGAAGTTTGCCATGCAAAATGTTCTACATTATCTTTGTCTGCAAATTTAACTTCAAATGGTTTTGAAAAATTTTGTGCTAGGAAATGGGATGTTCCCATTTGTAATGCTTTTCCATCTGGCATTATCGATTCCATTGTAGTTGTATATTCTGCACCAACAAATTTTTCCTTTTCACTTTTCTTACCCGTTGTTACTGGTATTGCTAATTCTTCTTCTACTGTATTTTTGTAAATGTCTAGAATTTTAATGACTTCTTTTTCAGCTTCTTCTTTAGTTGAATGAACAGTATGCCCTTCTTGCCATAAAAATTCTGATGTTCTGAGAAATGGTTTTGTTGCCTTTATCTCTGCCCTTAATGCCGTATTCCAAAAATTAATTTTTAATGGCAAGTCTCTCCAACTTTGAATCCATTTTGAATATAGTGTGTATGCCAACGTTTCTGATGTTGGTCTTAATGCTAATCTATCTCCTACTTCATTTGTTCCTGAATGTGTTACCCAAAAAACCTCTGGATTAAATCCTGCAAAATGTTTTTGTTCTTTTCCTAATAGTGATTCTGGAATTAAAATTGGCAAAAAACCATTTCTAATACCATTACGTGCAAATTTTTTATCAAATGTATTTCTTAGTGATTCCCAAATTGAATACCCATCTGGTCGTAGAACAATTAGTCCTTTTACGGGGGCATAATCTGCAAGCTTTGCCTTTAAAACTACTTGAGTGTACCATTCACTAAAATCCTCGTTTTTTGAGACTGTAATTCCAACATCTTGTTTACCCAAACTAATCTATTGAGAATTATTTTAATTAATGAGCCTTTCGTGAACTTTTTAAAATTATTTTAGCGGTTCTCCTTTACAGAAAACTTCTCCCATTACTCTGCTCTGGAAATTTGGACAAATGAAACATTGTACAAATTGAACATCTTCTTTTAAAACAGGACATTCAACATATTCCTGTTTCATTCTTTTAAGCATTTTTGGACTGACTCCTTTGAGTTTCAATTTACCTTTTTCATCCATCATTCCTGATTCTTTTAATTCTGCTTTTAATGCATCAGGAAATTTTACTTTTTCTTCAGTCATTAAGATTTTGACATCATATTTTCGTTCAAGTTCTTCGACCATAATCTCATTATGTTATTCCGTGATTTATTATTACCGTTTTGAATATTTTTCACACTTTAATACTGCTAGATTTTTAATTCCAAATTTTGTGCACTACTTTAATATTATTAGGATTTTTTCTCAAATCAGAAATCAATTGCTAGTAATTTTTGATGTTGAAGGAGTATTATTAGATGAAGAATATCTTCCAATTCTTGCTGAAAAATTAAACAAAGAAGATGAAATTTGGGAAATTACTAAACAAGGAATTCAAGGTAAAATCAATTGGGAAGAGGGACTAAGAACTAGAGTTGCTGCATTAAAGGGATTGGATGAGAAGGTATGTCAAGAAGTAGCTGATAATTTACCCATTATGACTGGAGCTAAAGAGGCATGTAGAATTCTAAAAGCTGCTGGTTGGAAAATTATGGCAGTTTCTGGTGGTTTTACATTAATGATGGATAGATTGCAAAAAGAATTAGGCTTAGATCATGTTTTTTGTAATGATTTAATTTTCAAAGATGGTAAATTAGATGGCGTTACAATAAATGTGGATTCTGATAAATCAAAATCTGCAAAAATCAAGATTGAAGAATGGGGTGAAAAGAAAGAAAATATTGTTTGTGTAGTTGATGGTGCAAATGATATTAAATTATTTGATGTCTGTGGATTGGGAATTGCTTATCGAGCTCAAGATCTAGTTAAAGACTTGGCTACAACCACACTTGAAGAAAAAGATTTATCTAAAATTCTTGATATCATTAACCAACACTATAAGCTAGAATTACAAACTACTGTCTAAACAATTTTTTACTTCTTTATCTCTTAATAGAATAATTGAAAATAACTCCAATTCATATTGAAAAAGAAATTAGTGTTGATGATGATCTTTCTAAAATTATTTTAGATTCCACTGATGTGTGTGATGGAGATATTCTAGTTATTGCTCAAAAAATTATTTCTAAACAAGAAGGACGATTAGTTGAATTATCTACAGTTACTCCTTCACTATTATCTGAAGGAATAAGCTCTCAATACAATAAGGATCCACGAATTGTAGAATTAGTCCTGTCTGAATCTAAGAGAATTGTTAGAATGAAAAGTGGATTAATAATCACTGAAACTAATACTGGTTTTATTTGTGCGAATTCTGGAATTGATGAGAGTAATGTAGTAAATGGTTTTGCAACACTTCTTCCACTAAATTCTGATGAATCTGCAGAAAAATTGAGAAAAAAAATTTTTGATATTACTGGTAAAACCGTTGCAATAATAATTTCTGATACTTTTGGTAGACCTTTTCGAATGGGACAAACAAATTGTGCTATCGGAATTTCTGGATTGCAGCCTATTTTGGATTATTCTGGAACTTTAGATTCTTTTGAACGGATATTACGTGTAACTGCAATTGCAATTGCTGATGAACTTTCTTCAGCTGCAGAATTAGTTATGGGTAAAACGACAAAATGTCCTGTTGCAATAATTCGTGATTATTCTTTTAATTCTAAAGAACAAGGTATTCAAGATTTAATTCGACCTGAAAATGAAGATCTTTTCAAGTAATTTTATTGTGATAGTTCTTTGTCATATTAATTGAATTTTTTTATTTTGTTAATTAGACTTTAATATGACAAATTAGATTTAACCTTTGAATGTCTGAATCTACTGAAAAAAAATTAGATGCAACTGGATTATTTTGTCCTGAACCTGTTTTTAGAACAAAAATTGAATTAGAAAAAATGCAAGTTGGAGAAATTATCAGTGTTTCTGCTGATGATCCAGACGCTGAAGAAGATATTTCAAGATGGGTAACAAGAAATGGTCATGAATTATTAAATTTGGACAAAGATGGTTCTGTTACTACTCTAAAAATTAAAAAATTAAAATAATTTTTTATTCTAAAATTTTTTTCACTTCTTTATCGTAAAATTCTCTAAAATTCAAATTCATAGTTTTTTCATGCTCAAAACATCTTTTGCTTACATCTACTAACCTTTCTTTTACTTTTTTACTCCATTGGCTTTGTTGTTTATCTTTTGAATTTGCTATGGATGGCGTTTCCTCAATTTGTTGCATGATTTTTTTCAATTCCGTACCTAATTGATGAAATTTACTAATTTGTAATAGAAAGATACTTCCTTTTTCTTTATTGATGAGGTTCATCATATTATGAACTTGATTGTAATATGTAATGGATGATTCATTATATTTCTCTAAATCTGCTATCCTATTTTGCCAATATTCTTTAGAACTTTTTTCTTCAATTTTATAAGTAAATTGATTTTTTGCTAAAACTGAACCTAGTTTAAGAAGTTTTTCACTACTTTCTTTAATTTTTGTTTTAATTTCATCTGATTCTGAATTCATTATTACTAACTAGTTTTTTACACTAAAGAACCTGCCTTTTTTGATTATTCCATGCAATATCTAATTGATTTGAATATTCTTTAATACATTCTTCACAAAATGAATCCCATTCTCCTATTTCCATTTGTTCAAAAAATTTTATTGTCCATTGATATTTTGGTTCTTTCTTGTATTGAAATTGTTGAATTGTGAAAATATCTTTTTGATAAAATTTATTCAAACATTTATTGCATTTTGCAGTTTTATTTGTCTGCATTTTCTGTAAGGAATTTATCTACATCAATTGCTGCCATACATCCATACCCTGCAGCTGTTATTGCTTGTCTGTAACTTCTATCGTGTACATCACCTGCTGCAAAAATTCCTTCCATATTGGTATGTGTTTTATTTTTTAAAACTATGTATCCTTCATCATCTAAATCAATTTGATTTTTGAATAATTCTGTATTTGGTTGATGTCCAATTGCAACAAATAATCCTCCTACATTGATAGTTTTTTCTTCGTTAGTTTTTACATTTTTTAAAACTGCTTGTTGCATCTTCTCATCTCCGTTAATTTTGATAACTTGTGAATTCCAATGAAATTGAATTTTTTCATTGTTAAAAGCTCTTTCTTGCATTACTTTACTTGCTCTTAATTCTTCTCTTCTATGCACTACATGTACTCTTGTTGCAAATTTTGTAAGAAAAGTTGCTTCTTCAATTGCTGAATCTCCTCCTCCTACTACAATTAATTCTAAATTTCTGAAAAATGGACCGTCACATGTTGCACAATATGATACTCCTTTTCCTGAAAATTCCTCTTCTCCTTCAATTCCCATTTTTTTTGGATTTGCACCTGTTGCAATAATTACTGCTCGTCCTTCGTATTCTTCTGAACCGGTTAAAACTTTGTATGGTGCCCGTCTAAAATCTACATCTACTGCAATATCGTCAATTATAGTAGTACCCATTCTTTGAGATTGTTTTCTCATGTCAATCATTAGATCTGGACCCATTATGCCATTTTCAAAACCTGGATAGTTTTCTACTTCTGTCGTATTGACAAGTTGACCTCCTGGTAAAATTCCTGATAAAATTAATGTGTCGTATCCTGCTCTTGAACAATAAATTCCTGCAGTATATCCTGATGGACCTGCTCCAATAATTATGACATCAAATTTTGTTTTCTTTTTATCTGGGATCTTTGGACTGTCATCATTAGTTTCTAAAACTGCTGCACCTGCATCTGCTGCCATCATAGTGAATGATGTTTTAATTTCATTAATTTAAGTCAATATCTCATTCTATCAAACACTATTTTTCATTTTAGTTAGAATCTTTGTATGTTGATCACATAATGACGGATTTTTAATTTGTGAAATTAGTAGATCTTTTTGCCAATGTGCATTAAATAATCTACATTTCACATCATTACAAAAAACATCTCCTGTTTCATAATACATGATCGATTGAATTAGGTATCCTTCGATTATTTTGGGTAATCTTGGATCGTTATATTCTAAAAATTCTCCTTTGTATTTTTCCCTAATTGTTTCCTCTGATTCATTTGAAAAATTTGTCATCAAATCTATGTAGTATTGTTTTGGTTTTGCTGGAGCTTCTATAATCCCTGTGGTTGAGATGACTATTGGATTTGAGCCTACCCATACTCTTGCATGGTATCTATAATCATCATAATCAAATGTACCAATCAACTTATCTGTAAAAATTATGTGTAATACTTTTTCAATATTTTCTTCAAATGGAACAATTTTTTCAATAACTTGATTCAACGCAATTCCATCGTATATGGAAATTTCTTTTTCTTTAGATATTTTCATATTTTCTGAATCTGTTGAAATATCTTTGATTAATTGTGATTGTTTTTGAAATGGTTTTTTTAAATCCAATACTATACAATCTTCAATTTTTTGTTGTTTCTTTTCATTTAATTTTTTAAAAATATTTTCTCTAATCTCACTATTAATTCCAAATGTTTGCATAATGAATTTTTGAATATTTTTTAAATCTAATTTCGAAACAGATGGTTCATCGTATAATATTATTTTTGAAATTTTCACTGAATACTATAGAGTGTTAAATTATTTATCTTTCTAACTCTTTGATTTTTTCTGCTGCAATTTCTGCTGCTCTTTTTCCAGAATATAACATTGAACCAAATGTTGGTCCCATTCTTGCTAATCCGTGAGTTTCAGTAACAGACATTCCTGCTGCAATTAGTCCTGGATATACTTCGCCTGTTTTGTGAACTACGTGCTCTTCTCCGTCATTAACATACATTGGCTCCATTCCTTTCCATTCTGCAAGTCCTCTATCTACTAATCTTTTTACTGCAACAGAGTCATGGCCTGATGCATCTATGATTACTTTAGCTTCAAATGCAACTGGATCAACACATGTGATGTTTCGTGGTAATGCTGAAACTGGCATCCAATTAACAACAATTCCTGCAACTCTTCCATTTTTTAATACTAGATCATCAAATTTTGTTAATTGTAGAAATTTGACTCCTGCATCACATGCAGCTCCAATTAATTTTGATACTGCATGTGGTCCTGGTGTTAAGTATAATCCGTCTTTAACTTTCTTGTAAGGAACTCCTAATTCATCCCAAATTTTTTGTGCTGGTTCTCTTACTGTAACTGGATTCATCATGTATCCTCCTAACCAGTAACCTCCTCCTAGATAGTTATTTTGTTCAATAACTAAAACTTTGAAACCTAAATTTGATAATTCTCTACTTGCTGTTAATCCTGCTGGTCCTGCTCCGATGATAATTACATCTGATTCAGCTCTGTCAATTAATACATCATGAAATTCATCAGCAATAGCACGTGTAATTTCAACTTCTCTAACATCTGTAAAAATTTTAGATGATTGTTCAGCTACTGTTGCTTCTTGCATGCTAAAATTCTCTCTTTTATCCATAAATACATTCGCACGTAAAAATTAGGTAATACTAATGACATTTTTTCGATAAATAAACCGGAAAATTTCGTTTATTTCTTGAATTTTATTACTAAAACATACCAATATCAAAAATTTATAACCAAACCTAATTGAATTTTATTGTATTGACTATATCTGATTTGACTCATTCTTCAGTTGATCCAGTATCTCCTAAAATTAATTGGGCTAGAGTAGATGAGGCTGATAATTTTGCTGAAACTGTAAAATTATACCGTCAAGGAAAATACGATGAAGATAGTTTTAGACGATTTAGATTACAACATGGAGCATATGGAACTAGGATGACTAGTGATTATGCAATGGTTCGTGTTAAATTACCTGCTGGTGAAATTTACCCAAAACAATTTGAAAAATTATCTAAACTTAGTGAACAATATTCTATAGGAAGTGCTCATTTTTCAACCCGTGAAAATATTCAATTACATTGGGTAATTTTAGAAGATGTTTCTGAAATTTTTAGATCACTTGCAGAAGTTGGTTTGACTTCTAGAGAAGCATGTGGTAATTCTGTTAGAAATGTAATGTGTAGTCCACTTTCTGGTGTTTGTAGTGATGAAAAATTTGATTCAACTCCTTATGCTTTAGCAACTGCAAAATTCTTTTTACGTAATCCAATGGCTCAAAGTCTTCCACGTAAATTCAAATTTAATTTTACTTGCTGTGAAAAACATGGAATGGTTAGAATGGTTGACGTTGGATTAATTCCAGAAATTCGACAAGTTGACGGTTCTGAACAAAAAGGTTTCAAAATTTTCCTCGGTGGCGGTTTGGGTAACAAATCTTTTGTTGGACACCAACTAGAAGACTTTACTCCTGAAGAAGATTTACTTTATACTTCAATTGCAGTAATGCGAATATTTGATAGATTAGGTGATAGAAAAAATCTTGCTAGAAATAGAATGCGATATCTTGTAAATGATATGGGTTGGGAAAAATTCCAAAACCTTGTATTAAAAGAAAGAGCAATTGTTAGAGCTACTCAATCTGTAGTTACTAGATTAAAAGTAGATACAACTCCTAGTAAAATTACAAGACCATTGAAAATCAGTGATGAAACTGGTGGTTCTGCACCTGATGGTTATGCTAGATGGCTAAAAACCAATACAGTAAAACAAAAACAATCTGAGTATCGTTCTGTCTTTATCACTTTAGAAGCTGGTGATATTACTTCAAATCAATTATCTGTTTTAGCTGATTTAATTCGGGAATTTTCTTCAGAAGGTAAAGCTCGTACTGGTTTTGTTCAAAATGTTGCATTACGATATGTTCATGAGGATGATTTAATTCCATTATATTCTAAATTATTACAATCAGGACTTGCAAAATCTGGAGCATTAACTATGACTACTCCTATAGGTTGTTCAGGAACTACTTCTTGTAATTTAGCACTTACAAATTCTCATAGATTGGCAAAAGAAATTCAAAGAAAATTTTTGGAATTAAAACTTGATGAAGATGATGATTTAGCCGATTCATCCATTAAGATAAGTGGATGTCCAAATTCTTGTGGCCAACATGGAATTGCAACAATTGGTTTCTTTGGAGGTGGTGGACGTAATGGAAAAGACATGTATGCAAATTATCAAATGTCTCTTGGTGGTAGATATGATGAAGAGACCATGCTAGGTCAGACCTGTTTAAGAGTTCCTGCAAAAAGAGTAATCCCAGTAATCTTAAAAATTATTGAATTGTTTAAAGAAAACAAAAAATCTGATGACACTTTGAAATCTTGGATTCATAGAATTGTAAATAATAGTGAAGATTCTGCAATCAAATCAATAAACGACATTAAAAAAATCTTGGAACCTCTTATTGTTCCTCCAAACAAAGATGATGATCCTGATTTCTATCTTGATTATGGTAGCGATACAAGTTATCACACAAAAACTGGTAAGGGTGAGTGTGCTGCTTGACTCAATCTGTTAAAATTACTTCTGATATTGATTCTGTTCGTTCAGAAATTCGTGATAATAGTATACGAGTTATTGATGTAAGACGTGAGGGTGATTACAAACAAGATCATATTCCAAATTCTGTAAATCTACCTTTGGCAACATTATTGTCTGATGATAGTCCTGAAAATGTTTTGAAACTTGTAAACTCAATGGGTATTGACGATGAAACTCCTGTTGTTGTTTATGATGATACTTTTGGTGCATTGGCATCAAGGGTAGCTTGGACATTGGAGTGGATTGGTCATTCAAATGTTACATTACTTGAAACTACTTATGGTAATTGGAAATCATTGGGATTGGAAAATGATTCAAAAGTTCCTGATATTTCTAAAAAAGATCATTCTCTAAATATTCAATCTGATATTTTAGCAACATCTGATTATTTAGAATCCGCAAAAACTCGTGATGATGTGATTTTAATTGATAATCGTGAACGACTAAATTATTTAGAACAACATATTCCTGGTGCTATCAGTCTTCCTTATCGAACTCTTGCTAGTGATGATAAAATTCTTCGTTCAAAAGAAGATATGAAAAGATTGCTAAGTAATAGAGGTGTTTCTGGAAATTCTGAAATAATTACTTACTGTGGAAGTGTTGGTACATTATCTGGTTTGGCTTACTATGCTCTCAAATCTGCAGAATTACCTAATGCAAAATTGTATGTTCGTTCATTCAAAGAATGGAAAAATCTCCAAAAACCTACCGTCAAACAAGAAGATGCTAATTATTGGGATTTATCTGCAGAATAATTTATGCAATTTCGTCTCTTAATTTCTTTGTAATTGTAATTTCCATATTTTCAAAT
>LUMG01000084.1_pt1 | contig 21544 bp, 23 predicted proteins | sample 729691 | NCBI WGS metagenome assembly LUMG01 (sample SAMN03860269, study PRJNA289734) | marine metagenome | biome: seawater column; feature: ocean; material: water; isolation source: Red Sea water column Station 34 - depth 50m | place: Saudi Arabia: Red Sea | collected 2011-10-15 | depth 50 m
AATTTGACGAGGAAACATACATCGAAGGTTTTCATAAACCATTCATCCATGACGTCAAAAAATCAATAAAATCAAGAATTGTTATTTTACTTGATCATTCTTCAAGCGTATCAGATCAACAGATAGAATACAAAAAAGCAACAATTGGATTATGTGAAGTACTATCATTTCTTAATGTTAATTTTTCAGTTTATGCATTCAATACAGTTGATAGACAAGTAGTATGCTGGTTGGTAAAACCATCAGAAATGAAATGGAATAATTCTGCAGCAAAGAGATTAGCACAGATTTCTGCTAATGGAGGAACACCTCTTGCTGAAGTTTATGATAGAATGCTTCCGGTATTAACCTCTAAAAAGCCAGATATCTTTTTGACATTATCAGACGGAGAACCAGCAGATGCCAATGCAGTGAAAATGATACTCAAATCATACAAATCATTAGGAATTAAAATGACTGCCATTGGAGTTGGTCGAGATACATTTAGTGCCACCTCAATTGCAAATAATTTGAAATATTTAGGATATGACAAAGTATTAGCAGTAAGCAGATTGCCAGATATTCCTAATAGAGTGTTGAGCATATTATCAGATAACTAATGAACAAAAAATGTGCTGAATGTGGAGATGAATTTTCATGTGATAATGATATTTCATGTTGGTGTACTGAATTTCCAAAATTATCAAGTGATGAAATAGATGATAGAGACTGTTTGTGTAGAACATGTCTATTGATGAAATATAGAAAGAGAATCTTAGACGTTTAAAATGAACTTAAGGCCGGAAACGGTTGTACTCCGGCGACAGTTCTATTTAGAGAACTTAAGGCCGGAAACGGTTGTACTCCGGCGACAGTTCTCAGGTGATGAACCTTCGGACGATTGTAACTATACATCAATTAAACAATAATGATATTTAACTAGTGCTATAATTCTAAAATAGTGCTAACAATTAGCATTCCTAGTACCAAACATGTTTTAAAGTACAAATTTCAGGGATCCATGTGCATTTTGAAGATACAAAAGTTGCAGATGTGAATAAACCGCTGATAATAGCAGCAATGCAAGATATGGGAAATGTCGGAAGTATTGTAGTAAATCACATCAACAAAAGTTTGGGAACAGTGTCCTTTAGACACGCAACATCATCAAGACCACCATATGTCTACGATAAAGGAGGTTATATCGAAATTCCAGAAGAAAAATGGGAATATAGATTTGGCAAAGATATCATTGTTTTTGGAGGAGGCAGAGGTCAACCTCAAGAAAATGAAGAACTCAATGAATTATGTCAGGATGTCATAAATGTTGCAAAAAGATATGATGCAAAATTCATCTATACTGTCGGAGGATATCATACATCTAGATCATTTGGTAAGAGCCCTACAACATATGTTACAACTACATCAAAAGATATGCTAGAATTAGTAAAGAAATTAGGAATAGAGACTACACCAACAGAGTCAGTCATCACAGGGTTTAATGGATTGATTTTAGGATATGCAAAACTAAATGGAATTAATGGAATTGGATTATATGGCGAATTATTGGAGCCTAGAATTCCACAGTATAGAGCTGCAAGGACAATCATACAGACATTAGAAAAATTAACATATCAAAAATTAGGCGATACAAAAGAACTAGACGTTAAAGCAGAAGCAGTAGAATCGAGGTTTAGTTCAGAAGATGACATACCTAAAAGATAAAACTAGTAGTTTGGAGAAGTGTCCCTTTTATTCTGTAGAGGCTAATATGATGTATGGAAGAACATGCATGTCCATACTGTGAATCAAAGTTTGAGGACAAAGAAATGTTATCTAGTCACATAGACAAAATTCACATAGGACCAGGATTACTAGAAGGCGATAAGAGAAAATTCTAATCAGAGATCATCCTGTTCGTGAATTTTTGATTACTTTTAGTTAGTTTTTAATTGAATAAAGAGTTAGACATAGTATGTTACTTTGGGTAGCCGGTGCCGCAATTGGCATATTGGTGGCTTTCATTTTGATATTCAAATATACGAAAACAGGGAAAAATGATGTCATAGGATTTTCATCAAAATGTCCGAAATGCGGTAGTATAACAAACGGACTTAAATGTTCGAAATGTGAACCAAATCTAAAGGACTGGCGATAATTATGATGGCGAAACCAGATTCAGATATGGAAGGGACAATTTGCAAGAATTGTCAACGACCAATTAATGAACATTTACCAGAAGAGCTCGAAGAGTGTTTAAGAATTTTAGATCTTCAAAAGCTAAAAGACGGAGATTTAACTTAATTTAATATCATCAGATAGTTTTCTACCAGTTTCATGATAGTATCTGTGCTCAATTTCTTTTAATTTTTCTGAAACATTATGCTTTTTAGATTTAATTTTCAGAAGATTATAATCAGAAATTAATTTACGAAGTTCGGATTTTTTCAATTGCAAACTATTCTTGTATAAATAATATTAAAACATAGCAGAATTATGTTAAAGATATTTTTTACATTATTGATTTTAATTCCAGTTTCACAAGTTGCTTTTGGTGAAGATATTCCTGATTATAACAAACCATATGCACCAATATTTTTCAATAAATCAGTTTACAGTTGGACAGAAAAAGTAGAGGTTACAATTGTCGCACCTAGCTGGAATACAGGAAAGTATTTGATTGACAGTATTGGAGGTGATCCAGAATACTCCGTAGATGTGTATACAAATAATCATCGATTAAGTGAGTACAAATTGTATGAAACTGATCCTTCAAGTGGTATTTTTACGGGTGAGATAATTCTAACAGGGTTTCTTCATGACATAGATGGAGATGGGATAGATGATACCAATCCAAGAACGTTAGGTAGTGGGCCAAATGGCGGATATTTACAAAATGATGAAGATTCTGGAATCACTGTTTCATTTGAATTTGCAGACGGAGTAATTTTATCTGAATCAGCAAAGATAAGTTGGAATTTGGGAGATTTACAAATTACTGAAGTTACGGAAGACGCTGCAAAAATAAAACTATTTGATATGGATATGAATCTAAATCCAGAAAGTGTCGATACAGTATATGTTGATGTATTTTCTGATGACGACGGGGCAGGAATCGATTTACAAATTACTGAAACGACAGAAAATTCTGGAATTTTCGAAGGTTTAGTTTATCTAACAAAAAATGATCAGTCAAGTGGCAATCGTTTGTATGCATTACCAGATTCAGAAATTATTGCAAAATATTCAGATAGAACATTACCAAGACCATACAATACAAGTGATGATCTAGATGTTTTTGCAAAAGAAGTAGTTATCACAAAGATACCATCGACTGAGAGATTAATCATGGAGGAAATAGGAATTTTAGGACAAACAGGAGATTCAATTGAAGACTTGGTAGTTGGACAAACAGGGATGATTTTTTCCAAGATTAAAAATAGAGTTGATTTTTCTCAGGATTTTACATACATAGTGCAGATAAAAGATGAGGATAGTGACGTGGTGTTATTATCATGGGTAACAGGACAAACAATGCCATCTCAAGAATTAGGAATGTCAGTTTCATGGATGCCAGAAAAATCAGGCAAGTATTTGGTAGAACGGTTTGTTTGGAATTCAATCAAAGGGGCAATTCCGTTAACAGATACAGTTACGTATGAAATTTTAGTTAAATGATTTAATCAGATGTGATTTCACAGTACTTGTTTGTTCCTTCAAAGAATTTTACAGAATGTAGTGGAACCTTATCTTTTAGATTATCAAATATCCAGGCAGTAATATTTTCAGATGTTGGAAAATCAAATAGTTCATTTAGATTTCTATGATCTAATTGCTCAATTGTTGCCCAACATAATTTCTTCATTTTATCAAATTCAATAATCATGTTATCTTCGTATGATTCACCTTTTTTGACTTCTCCTTGAACTTCAACAATTATTCGTGAAGTGTGGCCATGTGGTTTTCCACATTTTGGATGACCTCGTAAAGTGTGAGCAAAATCTATCTCAAATGAACATCCCAATCTGGTTTTCATAATATCTCATAAATTATTGATAATTAATACCTAAAGGAATTAATCGAAATAATCAACAGTTTGTTGGATGTTTTTTGAGTCAACATCATTAGGGAAAATTTCTCCATTTTGGATATTTACAAACCAACTGTAAACCAATGGCTGATTACTTTCGGTGTTAAACGTAAAAACTACCTGATGAGTAAATTCATCATTAGCTTCTAAAAATGGCGGGATGGGTTCTACAATGAATTCGGCACTAGTGCTTTCATCATCAAATATTTTGATACCTTCAAATTTTTCATTAATTTTTTCTTCTATCACTTCTATCATTGAAATTCCAGTGTCATTAGGTCCCGTGTAGAATTTTACCATGTCTAAAGCAATTTTTTCATCACCTTCAAAAGAATCATCTAGTAAAGAATCAAGATTTTTTTCTGTAATTGCAGGGTATGCAAAAACAAAAAACAGACCTAGTAAACCAAGATATATTGGTGCACGTTTTTTAAGAAAAGCTGCAAAACTTTTTGGTTCTTGTGGTTTTTTTGATTCAGAGTTTTTTTTGACCAATGTCTGTCTAGAAATTTTAATGATTAAAAGTCTTAGTGACTTTCTGGTAGAACTGAAGAATGATGAGAGAGTATTTTCCAGTCATCTTCAGTTTTTATGAAGACAAATGAGAATCGTGCATTTACAGTTTTACCATCAACTATGAAATTATACAAACCAGAATTTACAATGATTGAGTCAGTTTCATGTTTATGTTGTGTAACTACCTCGACATCAACTTTAGATTTTAGTAAATTCTCAAAATATGCCAAGATAAGATCATGTCCTTTGCGTTCTATGTCAGAGAAGGTTCCTAGTAATAGTCCATCATCATGATATAATGATGCAACTTGTTTTGGATCGTTTGTTCGAATTTTTTCAACCCAAGTTTCTATCATAATCATCACAGTTTTTTATTGTTAATAATTTTTAGGATTTTTCAGAACCACGTTTCTTTGCAACCTGCATGTACAAATCTACAGTTCCACTTCCAATTGGAATTTGACTTCCAACAATTACATTTTCTGTAATTCCTCTTAATTGTTCAATTTCACCAGTTCTTGCTGCTCCAGCAATGGTTGGTACAGTAATTTCAAATGCTGCACGTGCCAAAACACTATCTTTAGTACCTGCAATTCCATGACGACCAATCTGTTGCATGTAACCACGATGACACATCAAATCAGCTACCAACATGAGATATCTTTGATCAACTTCAAGACCTGCATCCTCAAGAGTAGTACTTAGTTCATTAATGAGAGCATTTCTTGCAGCCTCAATTCCTAGTGTTTCTGCAATTTCAGATACATTGTTTGTTCTAACATTATTTTTGTCAATTCCTTCAACTTCCAAGACTTTAGCAAGGTTAGAACCAGTTGTTTGAATAACATACTCATCGCCTTTCTTAACAATAGTTACACGTGCAATGTCTGGAACACCTTTTACAGTTGTTTTTAGAACTTTGTTTCTAATTGTAATTACAGCAGGTGCATCAGCATCTTCATCTACAAGATTAAGAACAACAGAGTTTCCCATTGTTTCCATTTTGAATTTTTTATTGGATTCTAGTGCAGTAGTAACATCATCTAATGTGCAACCACGATCAGATAACTTTCTCTCATTTAGATTTAGAGTGATTTTTGTTTTATAATCAGTATCAACATCCAAAATAAGATCATTTACTGTAGTTTGTAAGATATTACGTGCAACTTGTACAGTCTTTGTTTGGTCTGTTTTTGCATCACCGGTTAGATAAATGTCCATAGTTGGAGTTACTGGCTTTTTTCGTGCATCTACTAATTCAATTAGTCTTGGAAGACCCAAAGTTACGTTTCGTTCTGCGATTCCTGCAAAGTGGAATGTTCTTAATGTCATTTGAGTTCCTGGTTCACCAATGGATTGTGCAGTTACAATTCCGACTGCTTGACCAGGTTCAGCTTTTGCATTATTGTATAGCATGAGACCTTTCTTTGCAACTTTTTCAATTCCATCTTTACTTAATTTTGCACTTCCTAGTGCTTTACTAACAGCATCTGTTAGACGGGGATTAAATGTGGAAGTGTATTTTTTGATGATTGCTGCAGATTCATCTTTTGTTGCGGCTTTTCCAGAGTCAACGATACTTTCAGATTCAATTAGTCTGTCAATATTAAATGCCTCACCATGATCACTTTTTGCCACATCAATTCCATCTTCACCATACAAGAATTGTATGATATGACCGTGAGGATCTCTAACTGTACCATCATACTCAAGTTTAATGTGTTCTAATGCGTTGATCAATCTTCTTTGCATGTATCCACTTTGTTGTGTCCTTACAGCAGTATCTACAAGACCTTCTCTACCACCCATTGCATGGAAGAAAAATTCTAGTGTGGATAATCCATCACGATAATTTGATTTTACAAATCCGTGTGCATCAGGATCGCTTTCATGTTCTTCAAAGTGAGTTAAGACACGATTATTGTAACCTTTGTTAAGACGATTTCCTCTTCGTGCTTGTTGACCCAAAGCACCAGCCATCTGACCCACATTTAATGCAGAACCTCGGGCACCAGTAGTAGCCATAATTTTTCCTGCATTATCATCATCCAATGAAAGATTTGCAGTAGATGCAGCACTATCTCTTAATCTGCTAAGATTTCTCATTATGTAAGCCTCAAGTGTCTCTTTTGTGGTCATACCTCTAATTGCTTTTAGAGTTCCTTTCTTTTCTTGAGAAATGAGATCATGAATTTCATCATAGGTTTTTTGTGTTTCATCCTTAATTGATTCTCGGCCTTTATCTGGTACTTCCAAGTCTCCATATCCATAACTAAATCCATAATGGGTGATGAACTGTTTAATTATAACTAATTCAGAATTTAAGAAAACTTTGGCCTTTTCATTACCATAATCTTTTGCAATTCTGTGTAAAACACTCTCAGGTTCTTCAGCACCAATTGATGATTTATCTATTACACCACTGATTAATTGACCATTTTTAATTACAACATCTTTTTGTTGTCCCTTTGTTCCTTTAGACCATTTTGATGTCATAACATAATTGAAATCTTCAGGTAAGAAAAGAGAAAAGAGTTGTTTTCCGGTGTAGAGGTTTTCTTTTTTATTATCTGGTTCAGGTAGTTGTCCAGTGTAACCACCTAACATTGCAAGGTTTGCAAATTCTTGGCTAGACAAAGTTGTTCCATCTTTTGTAAGTAGGTATGCGCCAGTAATGAAATCACGAAGACCACCAATAATTGGACCGCCAAACCTTGGAGAGATTAATTGATCTTGAACCCGCATTAAGAGAATTGCTTCTGAACGTGCTTCTTCACTTTGTGGTACATGAAGATTCATTTCGTCTCCATCAAAGTCTGCGTTATATGGTGGACAAACAGATGGATGTAATCTGAAAGTTTTTCCAGGTAATACCCGTACATAATGAGCCATGATTGACATTTGGTGAAGTGATGGCTGTCTATTGAATAATACAATGTCACCATCCATAAGATGTCTTTCAACTAAGAAACCAATTTCTAACGAGTCAGCTATTAGAGAACGATCCTCAACAAAGTCTAATCTAATTTTTACACCGTCGGGACGAGTGATATAGTTTACACCAGGGAATGTTGAAGGTCCATTAATTACCAATTTCTTTAATTTTTCAATATTCCAATCAGTTACAATTTCAGGAATTGTTAATTTTTTTGCAACAGTTTCTGGTACACCAACTTCAGACAAGTCCAAGTTTGGATCTGGGGAGATGACAGTTCTGCTTGAAAAGTCTACACGTTTTCCAGATAGTGATCCTCTAAATCTTCCTTCTTTTCCTTTCAATCTCTGTGTAAGAGTTTTCAATGGACGTCCAGAACGATGGTGTGCTTGTGGGATTCCACTTACTTCATTATCAAAGTATGTTGTAACATGATATTGTAATAGATCAACCAAGTCTTGTACGATTAGTGGAGGAGTACCAGCCTCCTTACTTTCTTTTAGTCTTTGATTAACACGAATGATATCTACAAGTTTGTGTGTAAGATCATCTTCAGAACGTATTCCGGTTTCTAAAATGATTGAGGGTCTAACAGTAACAGGAGGAACAGGTAGTGCTTGTAAAACAAACCATTCAGGTCTAGCAGTTTTTGGGTCATAGCCTAATAACGAAAGATCTTCATCAGGAATAATTGATAAACGCTCTCTAATTGTTATTGGAAGTAATCTGTTTTCACCAATTTCTGTTTTTTCTACAAAGGTTGTTGGTTTTGTAAAGATTAATTCGTATTGTGATTTTCCACAATGTGGGCAATCTTTTTGTTTCTTTGCTTTTTCTTGAATTTGGTCAGGAATTCTTTTTTGAGAAAGGACAGTGTATGATGAGTGACGTTTTTTAATTTTTGAAAATTCTGCAATGTCTTCAGGTGACATCTTGATGCGCCCACAAGTTCTGCATGTGGATTGTAATAATTTGTAGATATTATCAACAAATGCAATGTGTAAAACAGGCTCTGCCAATTCAATATGACCAAAGTGACCTGGACTTCGTGCAGCAGTGTTTCCATCAGTAAGACATTTTTGTCCAGGTTCTAAAACACCTAATCGGCCATCCATCAAACCGCCTTGTACAGACATTCCATCTTCATCGTATGTTTCAGGTTGTGTAATTTCGCAAACAGAATATTTTCTAATTTCTTGTGGAGACCAAACTGCAAATGTAATACCCTCAATTGATTTTGTAGATGTTGCAGACATTATACTCTCTCCTTTAGTTTTAGACGTGGTGCAATGTTTAGACTAAGTATTTCTTGCAATAATAATTTGAAAGCATAAGCAACAGATACAGAAGATATTGGTGCATTTTCACCACATTGTGCACAAACAAATTTTCGTTTTCGTGCATCATGGTAACCAGTTAATCCACATTTTTCACATAGTAAGATGTCAGTTTTATCAGATTCATCTAATAGCCTGTCTTTGAGAAGCATGGATGCACCATAAGCAATCAAACAATCACGTTCCATCTCACCAAATCTTAGACCTCCACCACGAGCACGTCCCTCTGTTGGTTGTTTTGTGAGCATTTGTACTTGACCTCTTGCCCTAGCATGAATTTTATCAGAAACCATATGGTGAAGTTTTTGGTAATATACTACTCCGACAAATGTATCAACTTCAAATGCCTTTCCAGTTCTGCCGTCATACATTTTTTCTTTGCCAGAATACTTGAAACCTTCTTTATCCAAAATATCTTTTACGATATCCATTTTTTCTCCAACAAATGCAGAACCATCAAATTGTTTTCCTCTGAGAGCAGCTGCTTTTCCACATACAGATTCCATCATCATTCCAACAGTCATTCTAGATGGGAATGCGTGTGGATTAATCAATACATCAGGTTGTGTTCCTTGTTCAGTGTAAGGAAGATCTTCTTGTTTTGCTAAAATACCAAGAACTCCTTTTTGCCCATGTCTTGATGCAAACTTGTCACCAATTTCTGGAATTCTCATGTCACGGACACGAATCTTGTACATCTTTCCACCTTCATTAGATTGAGTCATAACAACGGTATCAACAACACCATGTTCAGATGGTCTTACACCAATTGATGTATCACGTCTGTATGGTCCACTTGTTTCAAATTCTTTATACTCTTCCATGAATCTTGGTGGACTAGTTTTTCCAATTAGAATGTCACCGCCATCAACACCAGATTCTGTTGCTACAATTCCATCGTCTTCAAGCATACGATATGCTTTTTCTCCTTTGTAGCCTCTAACATTATCATCTGCATTTGGTATCTCAAAATTATCTCTCATTCCACCAGGATATTGTTTTGCTTCAGTATCATAAATTCTATAGAAGAAAGTTCTGAATAGACCTCTATCAACAGATGAACGGTTTAGTACAATTGCATCCTCGATGTTGTAACCATCAAATGGCAATACAGCAACTACACAGTTTACACCAGCAGGTCTTTCTTCCATGCCAAGTAAGTTCATTGCACGAGTTGAGACAATAGGGGTTTGTGGATATAACATGAAATGCTGACGAACATATGTACTAGTATTCATCATAGGAGTTGAAAATCCAAGACTTTGTTTTGCCATTGCAGATTCGTATGTGTTTCTTGGAGATTGATTGTGTTCAGGATATGGAATGATTGAAGCACCGGCACCTAAAATGGCAGATGGGAAAATTTCCATGTGTGTGAATTTTTTTGTATTTTTATCATCAAATGTGACATAGCAGTTTTCTTCTTCATTTGCATCAAGTAGTTCGATAACACCCATTCGTACAAGATCATTCCAGGAGATCAATTTCTTGGAGATTTTTTCAAGAATATCTTGTGAGAGTAATGTTTTTCCATCTTTAATGATTACAAGAGGTCTTAGAACTCTTCCAGCATTACAGTTAACGTATAGACGTTGAGTAGCACCTTCTTCTTCAGGTTTATGGATAGATACACCAACGTGAGGATGAATTTTTGAACTTCTCCTTAGATCACGTAATTGATCTACCAGATTTTGACCATCTTTATGGAATCCAATTAATTTACCATCAACAAATACTCGAGTACCATCTTTTTTGACATCATTTGAAGTTGATACTAAATCAGATACTCCAATATCAAATAGTTTTTCAACAATTTCTTCAGATGGAACATTTTGTGAGATAATTGCAGATAATGCCAAGTTTTTGACTAGACCACAGTTTGAACCTTCAGGAGTTTCGCTAGGACAAATTCGTCCAAAGTGGGTTGAGTGAAGATCTCTTGCCTCAAAGTTTGGTTGAGTTCTACTAAGAGGAGATTGTACACGTCTTAAGTGACTGATTGTTGAAAGGTAGTTAGTTCTATCTAATAATTGGGTCACACCAACACGTCCTCGGCCCCAATTTCCAGTTGCAATTGCATTGTTTAATTTATCAGAAACAATTCCAGGTCTAATTGCTGCAGCAACTGCATTGATTCCACGCTTTTGGCCTGAGCGTTCTAACTGATATTTCATATCACGGACAAGATTTCTAAATGCAGTTCTGAATAAATCAGCTAACATTTGTCCTGCAAATTTTATGACTTTATTTCCATAGTGGTCTTTGTCGTCAGGTTCAATCCAACCAAGTTTTAATTCTAATAATTTACATGCAGCTTCTCCCATAAAGTGTGCTTTTTCTTTTCTATTTTCAGGATGTTTTCCTAAGTGAGGTAACAATCCCCAATCAAGAAGTGTTTCAGCTCGTTTAATTTGGAACTCTTCTAACATTCCAGGTGCAATTCTTTTACTAATGTATACAATTGCATCTTTTGAAGTTGGAACATCGCCTGCTTTTTCAAATGAACCTTCCAAATGATCTTGTATTTCGTCTACTAATGATACAGCACCTGCAATATCTTTGTCAGACTCTAAGCCTAATGCACGCATTAAAGTTACAACAGGAATGTCTACAGGAGAACCAGGAATCTTTGCAACTATCATTCCATCATCTTTCATGATAAGTTCTAGTTTTGCACGATAACCAATGATTGAAGAATAAACTTTGGCTTTGTGAACTATTTTTCCACCAATTTTTTCTGCATCAACTATAATTTTGTTGTATGAAAGATCTTCTAGACCAACTACAACTCTTTCAGAACCATTAATGATAAAGTATCCACCAGGATCTTGTGGGTCTTCTTGATGATCAATTAATTTTTGATTTGTAAAAGTATTCAGAATACATGCATGTGATTTTACCATTACTGGCATATCTCCAATGTGAACAAAACGAGTTTCAAGAGTTTTGCCATCCTCAACAACACTTGCTTCCATCATTATTGGTGCAACATATGAAATATTTCGTAATCTAGCTTCTGCAGGAGTTACATGAGTAATGGAACCATCAAGTTCCATCATTCGTGGTTGTTGTAATTTTATTTTACCAAGTTGAATTTTGTATGGATACTCAGCATTTTCAATTTCAATTTGCCCAACTTCTTGAATGATACTTTGTAAACCATTGTCTAGAAATTCATCAAATGACGTAAGATGTTGTCTTGCAATTCCTTCTCTTTTTAGAATATCTTCAATTACAGGCCAACGGCGAATATAATTATCTGACATTAAGTTTCCACCACATATCGATAATAGATGCTTTCGCCTGCAGTTCCACTTTTTCTTGTGATTTTTATCATATCACCTGGTTTAACGCCAAGTCCAAGAATTGCAGGATCTGTTACAAAGATTAATGGTAATTCTGTTGGTTTACAATTGAATTGATCTAAAACTTTCTGAGCATCTTTTTTGTTCATAATTTCATGTTTTGGAACATATGCATGATCTGGTACTAAAATTGGATTTTTCTTTGTGGCCATTAGTTTAATCCCCCATGCATAACATTAGTTATAGAAAAGAAGTCTTGATACAAACTGAACAAAGTCTCTATGAGCGCAATATATATTTAATTAGAATTTTTTCAAGAATTTCAAAAATTTTCTATTCTAATTGGTTTTTTTTACACAAACTGGTTAAATATGATCTAGAGATTATAGAATTGTTGAAATCAAAAGAGATTTCCATTCTGGTTTTATCTAGTCTGATTTTATTTCCATTTGTTGGAGGAGATGTATTTGCTCAATCAGATCAAGTTTTGACAGTAACAACTGAGAAAGAAGCATATGCTGCCGGAGAATCTGTTGTAATTTTGGGATTAGTTGAGATCAAACTAGGAGATATGCAAGCAATTATTCAAGTGATGAATCCTATGGGAAATAGAGTTGCAGTTGCACAGGTTGATGTAACAAATGATGGTGCTTTTTCTGAAACAGTTGCAACATCAATTGGCGGACTTTGGAAAGAAGATGGAACATATACAATTCAAGTAAACTATGGAGATAATTCTACACAAATAGAATTTGAATATGGAGGAATGATGGCTGCAGGTGTACAGACAGCACCAGAGTATTCAGTTGTAGAAGAAGAAAAACTATCACAAACAATCGCAATAGAAGACAATGCGGTGGATTATGATATTACATGCGCAGAGATTCTAGGAATGACACCAGATACAGAAATGAAATCAATGATAATAGAAATTAAAACAGATTGTGATGGGGAATTAAAGATAACACTTCCAAAACAAGTCCTTGATACAGATGAAAATGGATTTTTTGTTCTAGTTGATGGAGATGAAACTAACCACAATGCGGTATCAGTTTCAGAGTTTTGGACTTTGACAATTCCATTCTCATATGGTTCTGAAGAAATCGAGATAATTGGAACTTATGTAATTCCAGAGTTTGGGACAATTGCAGTATTAGTTTTAGTGGCAGCAATTACAACTATTGTAATGATTTCAGCTAAGAATAAGCAAATTTTCTATCCAAAGATATAGTTCAGAGATAAAAGTTCGAATATACATAAATAATCAGCATAAAAACAATTTTCAAGATGAACGTTCAATCTATCGTACTTTTGATGTCCATTGTGGCATTAGGAAGTATGGGAGCCGCATCACAGGCTTTTGCAGAACATGGACAACAACATGGTGACGCCGCAATACCAATATCAATAGAGGTTAATGGCGACACATTTGATCATGAATCTACAATTGTAGTAAATGGTCAGGTTGGTAACATGAGAGTAGGAACACCAGTTGCATTAATTGTAACAGGAGCTAACGGAGTAGTAACAATAGATCAAGTTACCCCAGCAGCTGACGGAAGTTTCTCATTTGAGATTAACACTGCAAGCCCATTGATGAAATATGACGGCGAATACAAAATAAAAGCAACATACGGTGATGCAAACATCAACGATGTAGCAGTTGTAACATTGGAAGGTGGACTTGTTAAACAAGAAAGCCACAGTGGTCATGAAGAAGGACATCACAGTGAAGCAGCTGACTTAACCGATGCACTAAACTACAACATTAGTGGCGGTATGGTCGAAAGCATTACTTCAACAAATGATGATTCTTTGTTAATCACAATCCACATGGCTGAAGATGATGGTAAAATAACCATCAATCTCTCAGAAGATATCATCACACCATTTAACGATGGTTCATTCTTCGTTCTAGTTAACGGTGAAGAATCTGATGATGCAGAACAAAATGGAACTGAAGTAACAATTCCATTTGATTCAACTACAACTGATATCGAGATTGTAGGTACACATGTTGTTCCAGAATTTGGCACCATTGCCATGATTGTTCTTGCAGTAGCAATTGTTTAATGCATAAGATTGGTTTATTCATAATTTTTTCAATGATGATTTCTTTACCAACAGCATTTGCGCAAGAAGAAGCATTAGGAGCACAAAAAATTACCTTAGCATCAGATAACACTGCATATCAAGAAGGAGATGTAATTACAATAACAGGTACAATCGAAAAAGTCATTCCAGGTATGCCAGTATCTCTACAAGTATTTTTTGAAAAGAATTTGATGCAGGTTTCACAGGTTAATGTTTCACAAGATGGAATGTTCACAGATACATTTACAGCTGCAGGTCCACAATGGCAAAATGAAGGAACCGTGACAATCAAAGCAAATTATGGTGGAGACACATCAACTGAATTAAAGATAGAATTTTTCAGAGATACAGCAGGAGTTTACACATCAAACTATGAAGTTAAAATTCCTGATGCAGGAACATTTGATGTAGAATATACAATGAAAGGAGGAGTAGTATCATCTATGGAATTAAATGAAAAAAATCTTTCATTAGAAATTAATATTTCAACAAATACTGATGGAAATTTAGAGATAAATTTACCAAGAAATAGTATTGATGCAATTAACAATGACAAACAAGACGTGGATTTCATAGTATTGATGTATGAAGGAAATTCAGATACACCAATTCAAACAGATTATAAAGTAATTGACAGTGATGGAGAATTTCGTGCAATTAACATTCCAGTAAAAAATGGCGATGCCAGAATAGACATCATAGGCACACATGTTGTTCCAGAATTTGGCACCATTGCCATGATTGTTCTTGCAGTAGCAATTGTCTCAATAATTGCAGTATCTGCAAAATCAAGACTTAGCATCATTAATTTTATCAGATTCAACTTCAATTCGTGCACTACCACTAATATCACGAACTCGCACTTGTCTAATACCAGTTTGTTGTTTAATTATTTTTTCAGCCATTTCAATTCTTGTTAATTTCTCAGCAGTGACACGTTGACCCCATGGGATTCTAGAAGCAAGACAAGAATTAGATGGTTTATCATATATTGATATGCCAACAGATTTTGCAGTATTCCTTACCATGTTTTTTGTGAAGTGTGTTTCTAACAAAGGACTACGAATTCCATTTCCATGCAGTGCGTCAATTCCAGGTCTATAATCACCCATGTCATCATTTTGAGTTCCATCAACAATTACATCAATATCCAGAGTCGAAGCAAATTGAATTAATTTTTGTGATAATTCATCACGACAATAAAAGCATCTTTTATTATCATTTTTCACAAAATCTTCATTATCTAATTCGCTATATTCAATAATTTTATGAGTTATGCCAATCTCTTTTGCAATGTTTTTTGCCGAATCCAATTCTTCAGAAGAGAGAGTTTTGTAATCAGCTGTAACAGCAATAGCATTTTTATTTAATTTGGTTTTTGCAGCATATGCAACAAGTGCACTATCCACTCCTCCAGATAGAGATACTAGCACCTTTTTCTTATCATCAAACCATGCTAGTAATTCATTCAGATTAGTCATTTTTTTTCTTTATCTGTTCCTTTAGTAATTCCTCAGTTTTATTAAATGAAATATTCAATACATTAGAGATAGATTTTACATCATCAAATTCCAATTTGAAATGATCTGAATCAGATATCTTATAATGAACTTTGAAATTTTGGTTTTCAAGGGTGACGTCAGATTCAAGAATTTTTCGTGGAACTACAAATCTTTCTGATGTTCTAACCCTAACTCCCAAAGTTCGCGTTTCAACAATCAAGATGTTTAGTAAGGAATTAACATTCTTCGAATCACATATCACAGAAACTAATTGAGTAGGTCTTCCTTTTTTTGTAATTGCATGAGTAACAGTAACGTCTTTTGCTCCATTTTCCATTAATTTTTCTATTGTATTTGCAATAACTTCACCAGAGACATCATCTAGGTTAGTTTCAAGTATTTTTACTGAATCTTTCTCAAGAGTCTCATTTGATTTTCCTCGTACAATTTTGACTACGTTTGCAAAGTTATCAAATTGTTTCGTACCAGCACCATAACCTACTGAATCTATAGCCATATCAACAAAGAATTCATTGCAGGAAGAAGCAAGATTAACCAAAATGCTGGCGCCAGTAGGTGTCGTAAGCTCTTCATTAACAGGACCACCATGAACAATTATCCCTGAGTTTTTGAAAATTTCAGTTATTGCATAAGCAGGATTAGAAGTAGTTCCATGAGAAAATGACACAGTTCCGCCTCCTATAGCAACATGAGAGCAAGTGATTTCCTCATCAAAGAGATTTAGGTCATCTAGAGCAATTGCAATACCAATTATGTCAACTACAGTATCAATACTTGATGCTTCATGAAAATGTACAGAAGAGTCAGGTTCACCATGAACAGAAGATTCTGCATTAATGAGAGTATTAATTGAGTTTTCTGCAAATTCTCACTTTAATGAAATCAAATTTTTTAATTGTTGAACCAGGTAAGAGATTTGCAGATTCTTTTACACCATCAATGATTTTAGATTTATTTGCTCCAAGATCCACTAATGATGACAATATCATATCTCCAGATATTCCAGCAACTTGGCAATCTATGAAAAGTACCATGACGATAAAATGATAAAAATGCATAAAAATCTGTTTGCAAAATTTGATTCAACATAGATTTAATTATTGAATATTTTGGAATTTATTCATGATTACAATAATTGGGGCGGGAAAAGTAGGCGGAGATGCTGCATTATTTACTGCATTAAGAAGATTAGATGATGAGGTTCTACTTCTAGACATTGCTGAAGGACTTCCTCAAGGAGAAGCAATGGATCTAAACCACATGTTGTCAGAACAAGGAATCGATGTTAACGTAAAAGGCTCAAATAATTATGAAGATATGAGAGGTTCAAAGATTGTAGTTGTTGTTGCAGGTGCAGGAAGAAAGCCAGGAATGACAAGAATGGATTTATTAAAAATTAATGCAGGAGTTGTAAAAGATGTTGTCGGCAATATTAAGAAATTTGCTGATGATGCAATGATTATTCCAGTAACTAACCCACTTGATCCAATGGCACAAATTGCATACAAAACATCAGGATTTGAAAGAAGTAGAGTGTTTGGAATGGGCGGAATGTTAGACTTGTCAAGATTTAAACAATTCATACATGAAGCAACAGGATATTCTCGTGAATCAACAAAGGCATTAGTGATTGGAGAACATGGTGAGAATATGTTACCATTAACAAGATTTGCAACAGTTTCAGGAATTCCATTACCAACAATACTTCCTAAAGAAAAACTTGATGAGATTTTTACTGCAACAAAAAATGTTGCAGCAGAGGTCATTAAACTAAAAGGAGCAACTGTCCATGCACCAGGAAATGCAATTTCAGCTATGATCGAATCAGTAGTCCAAGATAAAAAACAAGTTATTCCAGTTTCAACCAACCTAGATGGCGAGTATGGACAAAAAGATGTTTCAATCGGAGTTCCAGCAGTTATTGGAAAGAACGGAGTAGAAAAGATTGTTGAATTAGAATTAAACGATGAAGAGAAAGAATGGTTCAACAAGGGCATAGACAGTGTAAAAAGTGCACTATCCGGTGTTGAATTTTAATTAATTTTTTAAGACAAGTCGATTTTATAATATTATGAATATTTCAGACATTTTAGACTCTGTTAAAAATGGAAAATTATCTGTAAAAGATGCAAAAAAACAATTATCATTATACTCAATTGAAGAAATTGAAAATTTTGCAAAGATTGATCTTGGAAGAGAAGCAAGGAAAGGTATTCCAGAAGTCATATTTGCTGAAAGAAAGGAAAATTCAGAGGTAAAAAAAATCATAAAAAACGTATTAAAGAAAACAAATGCAATAGTAGTTTCAAGAATTCCAAAAAAAAATTATCAGGATATTTGCAATTATTGTAAAAAGAATAATTTCAAGATTAGTACAGGACAAAATTGTACTACAGTAATGGTTTACAATAAACCACTAAAGAAAACTAAAGGAAAAATTGGGATAATAACTGCTGGAACATCAGATATTGGAATTGCTGAGGAATCAAGATTGATGTGTGAGGCAATGAATTGTAATTGTATTACAAGTTATGATGTCGGTATTGCAGGATTACATCGAATATTTCCAGTTTTAAAAGAATTTGTAAAATCAGGGGTGGATGCGATAATAGTAGTAGCTGGAATGGAAGGTGCTTTAGCATCAGTAGTTTCCTCAACAGTCAATGTTCCAATAATTGGAGTTCCAACTTCAATAGGATATGGATATGGTGAAAAAGGAGTGGCAGCACTTGCAGCAATGTTACAGAGTTGCTCATTGGGATTAACAGTTGTAAATATTGATAATGGGATTGGGGCAGGTGCAGCTGCTGCAAAAATTGTAAGTCAAATCAATAAAAGATAAAAATTACTTGGATCACTCTTAGCAAATCTCGTAAACGATATATATCATAGTTAGAGGGAAGTGATAGAGTTGGCAGGTAAAAGAATCGTACTAACAGCAGACAGAAGTCTAATGACAAATTATAGAGGAAATTTTCTTTATGGTTTTATTGCATGTGGTCCATATGAAGTTCTACCAGAATGGGTTTTTGATAAAGTATTTTGCCCAGCAGTTGAAACAGACCCAGTAACAGGAGAAGCAAAAGTTGCACAAGTTGGATTAAGAAGAGTGGAGAGTGCATTACACCAAGGTTATGATAAAAACGACATTTTTGTTGCAAATCCAGAACATCTATCAAAATCAATAGGTCCAGATACCAAAGTGGTTGGAATTAATGTAATGGATCCTTTAGGAATGGCTCCAGTAACAACTACGATGGCTCCAGAAAAACTATCATACGTTGCAATGAAGTTTAAGAAAATGTGTGCAGAGATTATTCAATTAAAAAAGAAATATGATTTCAAAGTAGCAGTAGGTGGAAACGGCGCATGGGAATTAGCAAAGTCAGACAGAATGAAAGTTCACGGAATCGATACCGTTGTGGTAGGCGAAGCAGATGAGCTTGCATTAGATTTGTTCCATGATTTGGAGAAAGGAGATGCGCCAGAACTAATGCATTGTTTTGTTAAAAATATTCAAAATATTCCAGAAATTACAAAACCAACTGTAAACTCTCTCATTGAAGCAATGAGAGGATGTGGAAGGGGCTGTGATTTCTGTGATGTTAACAAACGTTCTAAAAAGGACTTGTCTATAGAGCGATTACAAAGAGAAGCAAAAATTAACCTAGATTATGGATTTGATTCAGTTTGGCTTCATTCAGATGAGATGTTATTGTATGGATGTGATAATAGTGATTTTATTCCAAATAGAGATGCAATTACAGACTTGTGGAAGGGTCTCAAGGGAATGGGTGCTAACTTTATTGGTACAACTCATATGACATTTTCAGCAGTAGCTGCAGATCCTACATTAATGAGAAATATTGCAGATGTCAACAGACAACATGAAACGGGCAGATGGCTTGCAACAAATCTAGGTATTGAGACAGTTTCACCACCAATGGTTAAGAAACACCTTGGTGTAAAAACAAGACCATTTTCTACAGAAGAATGGGGCAGTGTTGTTAGAGAAGGTGCAAAGATTCTAAATGAGAATCATTGGTTCCCAGCTGCAACCATCATTATTGGATGGCCAGATGAAACACCAGACGATAGTCAGTATACAATTGATATGATGAATGACTTTAGAGAAATGGATTTCAGAGGATTGGTTGCACCTCTACTTTACCAGGACTTTAGTGAGAAAAACTCAATGCACTTTGGTAACCTGAATGAGGCACAATTCACATTGTTCTGGAGATGTTGGGAAAATAACTTGCGTGTAATTAATGACATCATTCCAATCATTTTGAGAAACAAAACATATGGTCCGCCAATGAAGGTCTTCATGTATGGAATACTCAAAGCAGGAACATGGGCAATTATGAGATATTTGAGAGGATTATGTAAAGATCTTTTCAATGGAAGAACCCCAGATGAAATTATAGAAAAGTATTCTAGAAGCAGATCTGTTTCAGCACCTAGAATCCAGACCAAGAAACTTTAGAAAAGTACCTAAGAAATAATAATTAAAAATTCAATGGTTACTCATGCAATTAGAGGATAAAGCAAATCTAATAGTCGTAATTGTTTCATTTGTTTTTGGAACTTCATTATTTGTAATTGCAATTATTGCAGGTTTTATCATGGAACATTATTTGTTTGGTGTCATAGGGCTTTCAATTAGCATATTATGCATTTTGATCGGAATTATCAAATTAGGAAGATTTAGAAAAAGAAATTGATTAGAGATTTTCTATTGCTTTATCTGCAATTGTATTTCTCTTTGGAACCATCACTATGAAATATTGTTTGTCTGAACGCTCTATTGCTTGAACTTTTGTAATTGAGCGGGTGGCAACATCAAATTCATGTATACCATTTTCCATTTCACCTTTTGCATATAACATAAGATAAACATCCCCACCAGCAGGGCTTAATGGAATGAATGAACAAACAAATCCCTTGTAAGAATTGATTGGCATGAAATTTTTCATTGGAGGTGCAACAGATGTTAGATACATCAACATGTCTTCAATGTTTTCAAATTCTTCATATTCAACATTCATAACAATATTGAATCTTTAGAATATATAACTTAATTGCGTTTTATTCTATTTTTGATTGCAATTATTGCAGCTGCTGGTGCTACAAAGTACATTCCAATGTTTAGAAGAATGATTCCTATACCATAACCTAAGATTTCTTGTTCAGAATCTACATCAACATAATTGAGTAGTGTTAGTGAAGTTAACATTGGAGTTAGTGTTACTTTGACTGCTTCTTTGAATACTGGATTTTCTCTTTCGTAATCAGCAACTGCTGGTGAGAAAGAATAATAGAATTGGTTGAATCCTGTCATAAATGCAGTACCAGATTGTGTTGTCATTACTTTACCGTCTCTAATTTCTCTCAAGAATTGTACTTGTGGTGCCATTTCAGAACCATATGCTGCAGTTGCAATTAAACAGCCACCACCTTCAGAGCCAGATGTTTGAGTTACAGATGGTGCAGAACTACCACCACTCACAGCTGCCTCTGCTTTGCTAAGATCAAGATTAATTGAACGGATTTGAGATTCAACGTCATTGTAAGAAACTCCGGCTTGAATCATGTTTCTTAGTTCTTCTCTCATATCGTTTTCAATTGATAACATCATATCGCTATCAACTGCGCCGATTGGACCCTCTAAGAATTCATAGTTATCCAAATATGCTTCACTTGTCAAGTCATATGCTAGTTGTGAATCGCCATTTGCATATGCTGCTTGTGCAGTGATAAGT
>LUMG01000367.1_pt1 | contig 21370 bp, 20 predicted proteins | sample 729691 | NCBI WGS metagenome assembly LUMG01 (sample SAMN03860269, study PRJNA289734) | marine metagenome | biome: seawater column; feature: ocean; material: water; isolation source: Red Sea water column Station 34 - depth 50m | place: Saudi Arabia: Red Sea | collected 2011-10-15 | depth 50 m
CCAATTACTGTTAATATTGCTCCAATTACAATAACTCCGCCGATTCTAACCAATCTAACTTTTAATCAGTTTATTCGACTATAATTGTACCTTCCATCCATGGATGGACCATACAGAAGTAAGGGTAAGTTCCTGCATCAGATAATGTTACAGAATAACTTGCATTTGCCATAATTAGACTTGTATCAAATACACCATCAGGACCATCTGCGGCAGTACCGCTAGTAGAAGTATGTGGTGCAGTATCAGTATTTGAGAAGGTTACTGTTCCTCCTGCAGCAATTGTAACTGTAGATGGAGTGTAACATTCAGTGGCTTCACATCCTGGTGCTCCAGAACCTGCAACTGGTTCAACAGTTGCTTCCATTGGAGCCTTTGCGGCTGCTGCTGCGGCTGCTTCAGCTGCTGCTTTCTCAGCTGCTGCTTTCTCAGCTGCTGCTTTCTCAGCTGCTGCTTTCTCAGCTGCTGCTTTCTCAGCTGCCATCATTGCTTCATGTTCTTTAGAATCTTCAGAGTGACCCATAGAGTGTCCTCCAGATTTGTAGCCTTCACCGAAAATCATAACTTTTTGAGAGTTTGCCATAAAGTCAATTGTTAATCTTTTTCCTACTTGAGTGAAATCAACTTCTTCACCATCAATTGTTACAAAGTATGTTCCATCATCAAATGGAGTAACTGCATCATCTGTTACTGTAATTGTTAATTGTCCGTCAAGTCGTGAGTCCATCATAATTTTTACTGCGTTGTGATGTTCATCTTGAGAAATAGAGTCAACTATACCACCTCTAATAGTATATTTCAAATTGTCACTTGAGGAAGTTTGTGGTGCTGCCTGCGGAGCCATGCTAGGTGTTGGCGCAGGTGCTGCTGCAGGAGCTGGTGGTGGAGAATATGTTTGTGCAGGTGCTGCAACACTTGGTGCTGCGGGAGCAGTGTCTGCTTGTAAAAGTCCACCCATTAAAGCGATCATTGCTGCAGCAAAAGCGATTGAGAATATTACGCCGAATTTGTCTGCAGATGTCATGTCTTGACATTTTTCTAGGTAATTTAAATATCTAATGATCTCGCCTAAACTAGATTTATTTGCGCATGTTTTGAGAATAGGACATGGTAGAAGTTGATTCAAGTAAGAAAGTCTATCTTTTCCTTCACGGAAGAATGGACTTGCATGAGAAAATGCTGAATTCATTAGAGAATAATGGATTTCAAAAAGACAATGCAATCATGGGCAATCCAAAACAAGCAGGCGAAGTTGGAGACTATATGGTGCAGTTATGGCCGCCAGGACCAAATCCAAACCACATCAAAGTTCAACAAATTACTGCAGTAGAAGAATGTGAGCCAGAAGGGATGATTGGGGTTTGGAAAGGAGTTTCCAAAGAAGATCTTTTTGAGATTAATCTAGAGTGATTACAAATCACTTACAATTCCAGAAATGAATGATTCGTATTCATCGTCATTGAATTCGATAATTTCAAATTTATTTTCTTTTTTTGCAATAGAAATGGATTCTAGATGGTAGCAAGGAGAATTATTTTTAATCATTCCAAAATAATATCCAGAACATGAACAGAAATTGGATTGTGGATCAATCCAGTGTTCTTTCTCTTTTCCTACAATAGTCCAAATTTCCCTTTGACTAGGATTAAAACGATGTAGTTTAACTCTTCGTTCATTAACAACAGCATTAATCTTTTCTTGTTTAGTAGACATAAGGAATTAATCTAAGACAAACGTATAATCTTGATGGTAAATATAAGAATAATAGACTCAGAGCCAGCACTAATACTAGAAAATGATAAAAAGAATTTGGTAATATCTGATCTTCATATAGGATTCGAACATAAATTTTCATCAAATAAAATACCAAATAGTAAGAATTCTTCTGTTAATGACATAATTACTAATGTGAAAAAAATTATAAAAAAAGAAAATCCAGATACGTTGATTTTATTAGGAGATGTTAAGTCAAGCATACAAAATATAACAAAATCAGAATGGAATGACGTTCCATATTTCTTTGAAGAATTGAATGCATTAGAAATAATATTAATTCCAGGAAATCATGACGCAAACATTACAAAATTAATTCCTGACAATGTAACATTAATCAGTTCTAAGGGGATGATTATTGATGACGTGTTGTTAACACATGGACATACAATGCCATCAAAAAATTATTCAAATGTAAATAACATCATAATGGGACATATACATCCAGTATATTTTGATGAAAATTCTTTGTTAAATGGAGAGAGAATTTGGATTTCAATTAAAACAGATAAATCAACAATATTCCCATCTGCAAAAGGAAAAATCAACATAACAATCATTCCATCTTTCAATCCTTACTTTTATGCTACTGAAAAACGATATTACAAGAAATCAATTTCACCAATAGTTGAGAAAATCAAAGGTTCGGCAATTGCAAAGATTGCAACTTTGGATGGCACTATAATCGGCAATGAGTCAATTATCAATCAGATTTTGTAGTGTGATTTCAATTACTCAACAGGATCATATGGTTCAATAGGATCTTTTGTAGTCTCATTGTTTTGTAGCCATTCTAAGGTCTTTACAAAAGAATCAGCCAATTCTATTGTTGTAAGTACAGGGATTCCCAATTCCAAAGATTTTCTTCTAATTTGATATTCGTCATCTAGCATTCCGACGTATTTTTCCAAGGAAAGTGTACTTGGTATGTTTATGATGAAGTCAATTTTTTTCTCATATAGTAGATCAGAGATGTTGGGTTTGCGTTCAGGTTCAGATATTTTATGTACAATTTCAATATCACCAACTTTTTCTTCAAAGAATTCAGCAGTATGTTCTGTGGCCAATAATTTGAATCCAAGTTGCTTAAGTTTTGCAATTGATGGAAGAAGTTTTTCTTTGTTTTCAGTACCTCCAGCAGTAATCAAAGCAGTTCCTTTTTCAGGCAAATTATAACCAACAGAGGTCAAACCTTTGGATAGTGCATCATAGAAACTATTTCCAAAACAAGCTGCTTCTCCAGTAGATTGCATTTCTACCCCTAATGCAATATCTGCACCATCTAGTTGCATAAATGAGAATTGAGGAACTTTGATTCCGTAATTATGAATTTTTTGCCATTTGTTTTCAGGGATTTGAGGTAATGGTTTATCCAGAATTGCTTTAGATGCAAGAGAGATAAGATTTGTCTTCACTAGTTTTGATACAAAAGGCATTGAACGAGATGCACGAATGTTTAGCTCAATTACATAAACATGGTCATCATGGATTAAGAATTGAAGATTAAATGGACCTTTAACATTAAATGTTAATGCAATTTTTTTGGTGTAATCATTTATGGTCTCAATTATTTTATTACTAAGACGCCAAGGAGGAATACACATCATTGCATCACCAGAATGAACGCCAGCAGAATCAATGTGTTCTACAATGGCACCAATAATCACTTCTTTGCCGTTACTAATTCCATCAACATCGACTTCAAGTGAGTCTAACATGAATTTTGAAATTACAACAGGATGATCTGGAGATACATCAGTCGCCTCTTTAACATATGTTTTAAGTTCATCTTGTGACCAGACAACTTTCATTGCAGCACCAGACAAAACATACGACGGTCTAACAATTACAGGAAAACCAACTTCTTGTGCAAAAGTTCTTGCTTCATTTAGATTTGAAAATGCTTGCCATTTTGGTTGTTTAATGTGAAGTTTATCTAATTCGGCACTAAACTTTGAACGATCTTCTGCACGGTCAACGTCAACTGCACTTGTACCCATAATATTGATTCCACGTTGTGCAAGACCAGGCGTTAAATTATTCGCAGTTTGCCCACCTACACAAGTGATTACTCCTTTAGGATTTTCAAATTCAGTAATGTCAAGTAGTCGTTCTTGAGTTAATTCTTCAAAGTACAATCTTGTACAAATATCATAATCTGTAGATACAGTTTCAGGATTACAGTTAACGACAGATACGTTTTTTTCACCATTTTCTTGTAATCCCCAGACCATATTGACTGTGCCCCAATCAAATTCAACACTACTTCCAATCCTATATGGGCCAGCACCAACCACTACTATTCCTTTTTCATCAGGTGAGACCTTGATGTCATTTGAATTTCCACCATATGTTAGATAGAGATAGTTAGTTACTGCAGGCCATTCAGCAGCAAGAGTATCAATTTGTTTTACAGCAGGAACGATTCCAAAGTTTTTTCGGGTTTCACGAATTTCATCGGGGGTTTTCTCTTTGACCCTAGCAATTTGATTATCTGAAAAACCCATCTTTTTTGCAGTACGCATCAGGGATTCATCAAGTTCAGAATCTTTGAGCTTTGATTCAGTGTTTACAATGTTTTGGATTTTTTCAATGAACCAAGGATCAATTGCAGACAGTTCGTATATTCTATTAACAGAAATTCCCATTTTTAGTGCAATTGCCACATTATACAATATTTGATCATCATGATGAGATAGTTTGTATTCAATTTCTTCGTCAGTGAACGTTTTACCATTAGAACGATTCAAGACAAGACCATCATTGCCTATGTCAAGCATTCGAATTGCTTTTTGTAAAGATTCCTCAAAGTTTCTTCCAACAGCCATTACCTCACCAACGGATTTCATAGTTACACCTAATTTTCGATTAACAAGTTCAAATTTTGAAAAGTCCCATCTAGGATGTTTACATACTACATAATCAAGTGATGGTTCAAAACATGCAGTGGTACTTTTTGTAATTCTATTAACAAGCTCAGATAGATTGTAGCCTAGACCAATCTTTGCAGACATGTATGCAAGCGGATAACCAGTTGCTTTACTAGCAAGAGCAGAAGAACGTGAAAGACGGGGATTGATTTCGATTGCAACATATCTATCTGAATCAGCATCTAATGCATACTGAATGTTACATTCACCGACAATTCCAACATGTTTTGTTGCACGCAATGCAGCAGAACGTAACATGTGGTATTCATGGTTATTGATTGTCTGAGAAGGTGCAACTACAATGTTATCACCGGTGTGAACTTTCATAGAAAGAACGTTTTCCATGTTACAGACAATTACATTATTTCCATCATAGTCTTGCATTACTTCATACTCAATTTGCTTCCAGTGACCAATGTATTCTTCAACTAGAACTTGTCCTACCAAACTAGCCTTACAGCCACGTTCTACAATTTCATGTAATTCAATTTCATTACGGGCAATTCCACCACCACGTCCACCAAGTGTGTATGCAACCCTAATTATTACAGGATATGATAATTCTTCGGCCACCTTTTTTGCATCTTCAAAATTAGTGACGGTTTTGCTTTTGAGCACAGGAACGCCGGCTTCACGCATGGAATCCTTGAAAAGCTGTCTATCTTCGGTGTTTTTAATTCCCTGTACTTGCGTTCCAAGTACTTTGACGTCATATTTTTGTAGAATTCCAGCCTCTTCTAATTTTACACCACAGTTTAATGCAGTTTGTCCACCATATGCCAACATGATTCCATCAGGTCGTTCTTTTTCCACAATGGATTCTACATAATTTGGAGTAACAGGCAACAAGTATACTTGGTCTGCAAAACGAGTATCTGTTTGAATGGTTGCAATATTTGGATTGATTAGAACACTTTTGATTCCGTCTTCATGTATGGCTTTTAAACACTGACTTCCTGAATAGTCAAATTCTCCAGCCTCGCCAATTTTAATTGCACCACTTCCAAGTACAAGAATTTTCTTTAGCGATTCATTTTTTGGCATTTTTTTATTTCTCCATTAGTTTTTTTAGTTCATCAAAGACGTATTTACAATCAAAAGGACCAGGTGCAGCTTCGGGATGGAATTGTACTGCAATACAGCTTTGGGTTTTATGTTTAATTCCTTCAACTGTGTCATCATCAGCATTTGCAAACCATAATTTGAAATCAGATTTTTCTAGTGATTCAGGTTTAATGCCATAGCCATGGTTTTGGCTTGTAACAAAGACTTGATTAGTTTCCAGATTAACACAAGGTTTGTTTTGTCCCCGATGTCCATATTTTAATTTGTAAGTTTCAGTATTTCCTGCAATTCCAATGATTTGTGCACCTAAACAAATACCCAAAGTAGGAACATTATTTTCAATTAGTTTTTTTGCAGTATCAATTGTATCAGGGCAGTTTTGTGGATCACCCGGACCACTACTCAGCACAACTCCCTTTGGGTTGTATGACATCACTTTTTCGTAAGGAGTATTCCATGGAACAACTATTGCTTTGTAACCTAATTCTCTAACATTTCTAACAATTGCATTTTTTGCACCTGTATCAATAACAACAACTGATTGGTTTTCAGTACCATAGATTTTTTCTTCTTTGGTGGACACTGTATCCATAAATTTTTCAGAGGTGTATGTTGTAATGCTTGCGAGTTCATTTTTGATTTTTTCAGTATCAATTTCCTCATCAGATACTACCAAAGCAGCCATCATTACGCCACTGCTAGTGAGTTTTTTTGTAATTGCTCTAGTATCGATTCCAGATATTCCTGGAACCTTTTCATTAAACATCCATTCATCCAGAGTCATTTTCAGATTCCAGTGACTAGCGGTTTGAGACAATTCATGAATCACAAGGCCTCTAATTTGCATCATATCAGATTCAAAGAATTTAGAAATACCATCTTCATCAACTGCGTCTAAATCAGGAATTCCGTAATTTCCAACTAAAGGATAAGTCAGGGTTAGAATTTGGCCATTGTAAGAGGGATCAGTTAGTGCCTCAGTATAGCCTACCATTCCCGTATTGAAGACAATTTCGCCAAATACAGTAGTAGAATAGCCAAAACCCATTCCATCTAAAACAGTACCATCAGAAAGGATCAGCTTCCCAAACTTGTTTGCATGTTTGGATTTCTTTGTAGTTATTGTGACCCTCTACAAGTCTAAGTCAGCCATTGTTAACTCACGTGGGTCTTGCGGAGTTTCACCCTCTACAGGTTCGTGATAAGTAGATGATTTGAATAATTCATTTACAACTAATAATTGTGCACCTTGACATACATCTTTAATATCACTTGCACTGTATCCATCAAATTGTTTGGCAAGAGTTACAAGATTAAATCTTGCAGATTTCTTTAATGGGTTTGTATACTGTTCAAATAATTTATGACGTGCATCTTGATTTGGAAGCGATACATAGATCCGTTTTTGGAATCTTCTCAAGAAAGGCTCATCTAAACTCCATGGTTTGTTAGTTGCCCCAATTACATACATCATGGTTTCTTTGCCTTTTCCATTTACACCATCTAATTCAGACAAGAATTGGTTTTTTGCTCTAATTTCCCCACCTACCTCACTGTTTCTATCTCCAAGTAGAGAATCAACTTCATCAATGAATAAAATGACGGGTTTTCCTTCACGTTCATTGTACTTTCTTGCCATATTGAATAATTTTGAAACATTTTTCTCTGCCTCACCAAGCCACTTGCTCATCATTGATGCTGCGTCAACATTGATAAAATAACCATCTAATTCATTGGCAGTAGCTGCTGCAAGCATTGTCTTTCCTGTTCCAGGAGGACCATACAATAGCATCCCTCGTGGCCAACCCAATGGAAACAAATCAGGTCTTTTACTTGGATAAACAATAGATTCACGTAAAGCACCTTTTGCATCTTCCAGTCCAATAACTTCAGACCATTTTACATCAGGTTTTTCTTTCATTACAAGATCTTCCAAATCATTGCCATCATCTTTGTGTGGTTGTGCTTTTGCAAGTGCTTTCTTTTGTTCTTCAGGAGAAGCATTTGGGTCTACAACGGGTTCAATATCACCGCGAGTTTCTTTCAATGCTTTAATTCGTTCTTGATATTTTTGATAACTTTGCATGTAGATTTTGTTTAAACTACTTGTAGGGTAAAGGCGGATTAGTTTCATAAGTGTATCAGAGGCTTTTTGATAATCCTCAATTGCCATACCTGCAGCGCCTTGAGAGTCTGCCCTAATGGCAGATGCCGCATATTTGCTAGCGCTTTTTTCTAATTCCTGGGGAGCCATACTCATATTATTTCACAGATGAATTCAGTCGTGATTTGACTAGGTATTAGCGAGAGTAAACTGCTATCGAAGTTTTGGTAAAATAAAATCAACTGAAATCAGTCTTGACGCCTGAATAATTCTCAAATAAGACTAAATATCCAAGTTTAGACGAAAATTCATGATTGAAGATAGATTAAGAGAATTATCAATCGAATTGCCTACACCACCCAGTCCAGCCGGCTCATACATTCCAGTTGTAACTACAGGAAATCTTGCTTTTGTTTCAGGTCAAATACCAATGAAAGAGGGCAAGGTAATTTTTGAAGGAAAGGTTCCAGAACAACAATCATTGGAGTCAGCAAGAGATGCGGCAAAAATTTGTATAATTAATGGTCTTGCTCAATTAAAAGCAAATTTAGGATCATTAGATAAAATTACAAAATTTGTTAGAATTTCAGGTTTTGTTAATTCTAATCCAGAGTTCACTGAACAGCCAAAAGTAATCAACGCTGCATCAGATTTGCTAGTAGAAATATTTGGAGACATGGCAAAACATTCTAGAATCGCAGTCGGGGTTGCAAGCCTTCCATTAAAGTCAACAGTAGAAATTGATATGGTCGTAGAATTTTCTACTTAATCTCAGAAACAGACTTTTCCAGATCATCAGCTAATGCTTCATAATCAGAACGTGTTTTACCTAATTCTTTGAGTTTTTTCTCTTCTACATCTTCTAGATGTTTATCAACATCTTTTGCAGCATGATTTAATCGAGCCTCAGCCATCATGAAAAGGCGATTATTTTCTTTCCAGAGATGTTCGGTGACATGTTGAACATATACCTCTAATGAAAGTATGAGATCTTCAGAATCATTTGTTTCAAGATATTTTTTTGATGCTTCCTCTATTTTCTCAGCTATTGCCTTAGTACGTTCATGATCTATTAGCATCATTCGAATAGGACCCATATGAGTAGGCATTCCAGCCTTCTCAAGTGCAGGGAAAAATGCCTCTTCTTCTTTACCATGATGACAGACATCAGTAAAGTTTTGTGTGAAATCAATCGTAGGGAGTAAAATTTGTTCAGGAATTTGCTTTCCGTCTTTAAGAAGTTTTATGGTTGCATCTAAGGCCTGCAACACTTTTTCAATTAATTTATGATCTTTCCGTAACGATTGAGTAGACATTTTATTTTCCTAGTGAGGTGTTTATTGCATTAATGAATTTAGATATTTTGTCTTTTGGAACAGATGCACCACATGCTTTGTCGTGACCGCCGCCAGATCCACCAACATCGGTTGCAATTTTGTTAATTAGTTTTCCAAGATGAATTTTACATTGTTTTGAACCTCTAACAGATACAGCATAGACACCATAGTCAACTCGCTCCTTGTATGCAATGCCAACATCTTTTCCAGATAAACCTAAAACAAAATTTACAGCACCGCTTGCACCAGAATCTGTAATTTCCATATAGCCCAAATTCTTTTTCAATTTCATATTTTCTTTAACTTTAGAAATAATTGATGCAAGTTTTTCAACCTGTAGTTGTGCAAATTCATAAGAGTTTGGAATTTCATGAGGATATTTTGATTCACTTAATTCATCAACCAAATACAACAAGTAATCAGGTTCTTTTTGATGTCCAACAATATTGTATGTCAAAACTGTTGCACTGATTAACGCAAATTGTCTATCAAAAATTTGGAGAAGTTTTGAGCCAAGTGGTCGGTCCTCCATGTAATCTGTAATTGCAGCACATGCAGCAACAAAAGCAGCATGATCATTTAGCTTCTTTTTGTATGTATCATAAACTTGTACAGATGCACATTCGTTTGTATCGTGTACAACCTTTACCTTTACTTTTTCTAATTGCTTGATAATTTTTTTATCAAGATCGTGATGATCAATGTATGCGATTTTTACACTGCGTTTTCGTAACTGTGTTAAAAATTCAACGAAATCACCTTCATTTTTTTTGTTTAGGCCAAGATCACAAATGTATAATTCTTTCAGAGATTCATCGTTTCTAAGAGGCTCCATATCATCCATCATTCCAGGATAATCAACAAGAATTGTTTCCCCGCCAAATGCTTGTTTAATTAATGCAGCAGAACTTATTCCATCTGCATCTTCTTTGTGAGAAACACATACAATTTTTGACTTTTTTGTTTTAGTTGCCATTTATGTTCAAATTTGGAACCCCTCATTTAAACCAAAAATGTTTATTTTGATTTTGATTTCGCAGAAACTGTTTTTTCTGAATTAATGATTGTAGAGTATATTTCATATATTGTAGAATAATTCAGTTGATTCTCTTGGTCATATTTTTGTAGTTTTTCTAGAAATTCAGGAGTAGCATTTAGAATTTCTTCATCAATTTTTTTTCTCATTTCACGCTCAGAGAGTGTTGACATGTAAATTGATGAAATATGGCGTAATATGCGCAAACTTTGATTCTTTAGACTTTCTACATCGAAAATTATTGACAGGAAATAAGGCTCATAGAGATTTAGGTTCAAAACTGGTTGAAAATTTAATAGTAAAAAAATCGAGACGAGTGTATGGAAACAAAAAATATCGGTTTAAGAAATATTCCAATTGCAGATACAAAAATATCCCTAATTGATGGTGAAAAAGGCAAGTTAATTTATCGAGGATTTGACGTCCTAGATTTAACAAAGAATTCTAATTTTGAAGAATGTTGTTTTTTACTCTTACATGATCATTTGCCTAATCAAGCAGAATTTGATGAGTTTACATCAAGATTGAAAGAAGCCAGAACAATTCCTGAGCAAATGCAAAAAAATATGAGAAATTGGCGAAAAAACGCACACCCAATGGATGTCTTACAAGCATTTGTTGCAGCACTTGCAGGATACTATGACGAAAAAGGTACTGAGAAAGAAATTAGTCATCAAAGAGCAATTAATCTAATTGCAAAAGTTCCAACAATAATTGCAAGTTGGGAGAGAGTAAGAACTGATAAAGAACCAATTGAGCCAGATTCAAACCTGAGTCATGCAGCCAATTTTCTATACATGCTTACAGGAGAAATACCAGATAAAGAAATGGAGAGAGTTTTTGATGTTTGCTTAATTCTACATGCAGACCATACGTTCAATGCATCCACATTTGCTGCAAGAGAAGTAGCCTCAACACGTGCACATATGTATTCCGCAATTAGTGCAGCAGTAGGAGCATTAAGCGGAGAGCTGCATGGAGGAGCAAATTTCGAAGTTATGAAAATGTTGTTAGATATCAAAGAAGAAAATAGAGTAGAAGGTTGGGTGAAAGAGAAAATTGAGAATGGAGATAGAATCATGGGCATGGGACATGCAGTTTACAAGACAGTTGATCCACGTTCAATGGTTCTCAAAGAATTATCAAAGAAATTATCTGAAAAAACAGGATTGCCATGGTTTGCCATAACAAAAAAAGTTGAGGAAACTACTGCAGAAATTATGAAAAACAGAAAAGAGAGAGATATTTTTCCAAACGTAGATCTGTATAGTGCATCAGTGTATTACATGTTGAAGATTCCAATGGATCTTAATACACCAATTTTTGCAATATCTAGAGTATCCGGTTGGGCAGCACATGTCATAGAAGAGAAATTTGCAGAAGCAGCACCTAAACCAATGTTGTATAGACCAAAAGCAACGTACGTTGGAAAGTACGAAGGTCCACAGGGTTGTAAATACATCCCAATACAGAATAGAGAATAATTAATTTCTAGTCTTTAACCAGTTTTGTGCTTTAGAATTTATGTCATGGCTGTACAATACTTCAAAGACCATATCATAGAAAGTAATGCCTTTCTTTTGAGCCTGACTGTCAAGCCATTTTATTCCATCAGCCAGTTCAGGGTCATGGGTCGAGAACTCAACTAATTCATCAACCATTTTTCTGAAGAAATTGTGTGACTTCATCATGAAAATTAATTTCAATGTGGATCATTAAGACCAGAATACAAATTAAATAGACACATGTCAGGAGGGAAATTGGATGTAAAAGCAACAGAAGAATCAAAATTCATTGCATTGCATATTGGAATTTACTGGGGATTAGGAGTATTCATCATAAAAGACAATGACCAAGTCAATGTAATGTGTGATTCTAAAACAATGTACGAGATTTTCACTCAGGGAAAAACATCAGATAACCAAATAATTAACGACAAAATTCAGTTTATCAACCAGTTGACAGAATTACGCAAAGTAAAAATGAATTTTAAATTAATTGATGTAAAAGATAATCTATCAACAAGACATCTTTTTGCAGACGGTAAAGATACTGCAGGAAGAGATTCGTTTAGCTATGTCTAATGATTATACCAATGTCATTAACATTATTTTGAGTTAGTCCAGTTTCTATCAACCCACCAAATTTTTTAAAAAATGAAGAAGAGTCATTATTTTTTAGATATGGTTTACCGTCATGTTGAAGATCAGTGGAAAATATGGAGCCGGCAAATTTAGTATTACCATCTATTCCATCAGTACCAACAGATGCAATCGTAAAATTTGTTTTTTTATTTTTTAGTTTTTCATATAATCGTAATACAAGTTCTTGGTTACGACCACCTTTTCCATTTCCAGTAACAGTAACTGTAGGCTCTCCACCAAAAATAATACAATTGGATTTTGAAGTAATTGCTTTAGATGCAAGTAATTTTGTAACTTGGTTTAGATCTCCAGTAATGTTTGGGATAATTTGGGTTTTAAGATTCATAGAATTTGATTTTATTTTCATTTTAGAAAGACATGCAAAATTATTGAGTATTATAATATTTTTTATTATAGGTTTTTTTGGTGTTTCAGAAATTTTCCCTTTTTGGCCAGAGTTCAGAACAGCCATAACCGAACTAGGTAATTTTTTTTGGAGGGAAAATTTTTTTACAATTTTTATAGCATCAGAAAAAGTAGAGTTGTCGCAATAAGTAATTCCAGAGGAAATAGAATCCATATCATCTCCAATTACATCAGAGACTAGTAGGGATACCCCGTTACAATTCATTTTTTCAACTAGTTTGCCACCCTTTATGAGCGACAAATGCTTACGGACGCATGCAATTTCGTTAATGTTTGCGCCCGATCTAATTAACATCTCATTTACAAGTATTTTTTCACGAAGAGAAATAGAATTTGGTAAAACAGACAATGCAGAACCGCCACCAGATATCAAAAACAAAACAAAATCATTTTTCCCAGTATTATTCAAAAATGAGACTAGGTTTTTTCCAGCTTTTAGACTAGAAGAATTTGGGAGGGGGTGTCCAGCAGTAATAATTTTGAATGTTGATTTTTTTAATTTTGGTTTTACGTGAGATGGAATAATTACAAGTCCTCTAGTGACATTAATTTTTTTGGAGGCAAATTCCGCCATTGTACCAGCTGATTTTCCAAGTGCAATCAAGAATACATTATCAAATTTTTTTAGATCTATAGTAGAATTAGGAAGTTTAATTTTATTTTTCATGATGTATTTTGAAAGAGATAATGAAGAAGATGATGATAAAAATCCCTCATTTAATATCGAAAGAGCTTTACGAGAATTATGATTGAGTGTTAGTTTTGATGGGTTTTTTATCAATAAACTAACTTGGATGAAAATAACTTAAGTTTTTGATATTGGAAGGTATAAAAAGAATGGAGATTTTACATGACATATGGATACAGTAAGAATTCCCAAAGTTATTCAATTTGGAGAAGATGCATTATCACAAGCTGAATATCCAAAAAATGCATTGGTAGTAACAACTGTTCCTCCAGAATTATCTGACAAATGGTTAGGAAAAATGGGCATACAAGATTATTTGTTGTTCGATAAAGTACAACCAGAACCATCAATTGAAATGGTCAACGAGGTAATTGAAGAATACAAATCCAAAAACATCAGTGCTATGATTGGATTGGGAGGAGGAAGTTCAATGGATGTTGTAAAGTATGCAGCTTCTGAGATGGGTGTAGAAAAAATTTTAATTCCTACAACATTTGGAACAGGAGCAGAGATGACAACATATTGTGTACTAAAGTTTGATGGAAAGAAAAAACTACTCAGAGAGGATAGATTCCTCGCAGATAGAGCAGTAATTGATTCATACTTTATGGATGGCACACCAGACCAAGTAATCAAAAGTTCAGTTTGTGATGCATGTGCACAGGCAACTGAAGGTTATGACAGTAAACTTGGAAATGACCTTACAAAGACTTTGTGTAAACAAGCATTTGATGTATTGTATGATGCAATAATGAATGACAAACCAGAGAATTATCCGTATGGCTCCATGTTATCAGGAATGGGCTTTGGAAACTGTTCAACAACACTAGGACATGCATTATCGTATGTTTTCTCAAATGAAGGTGTACCACATGGTTATTCACTTTCATCATGTACTACAGTTGCCCACAAACATAACAAATCAATATTTTATGACAGATTCAAAGAGATTGTCGAAAAAATGGGATTTGATAAATTAGACCTTAAAGCAGATGTTGATCAAGCTGCAGATGTCGTTATGACAGATAAAGGACATTTAGATCCAAACCCAATTCCAATTTCAAAAGAAGATGTTGTAAAATGTCTTAACGATATTAAAGCCGGAAATCTCTAGAATTCCATTTCTTTTTTATATTTTATTTTTACTAAGGTAGTCAGAGACTGCTATGCTTTATTAACAGTCAATTTTTAGAAACTATAGATCAAAATGATGAAATTCGGAATTCAAAACGGATTAAACGTTGCAAGATTAGGATTAACAGAAGATCAAATTTTAACAGCATGTAGTTTGGCTGACAAGACAGGATACAATTCTGTATGGTATATGGATCATTCAAACGTTCCACAATGGAGTAACGCAATAGTTAATGATCCATGGGTCATGCTTTCAGGAATTGCAGCTGTGACAAACAATGTAGAATTAGGAACCTGCGTTACAGATGCATTACGAAGACACCCATCAAACATTGCACTAGCCTCAATTACATTAGATAGATTATCTAAAGGAAGAGGAACACTAGGAATTGGTGCAGGGGAAGCACAGAATCTAAAAGAATTCAATATTCCATTTGACAAACCAGTTTCAAAATTTGAAGAGCAACTTCAAGTTATCAAACAACTTTACGATTCAGATCCAGACAATAGAAAAACCTGGGAAGGAAAATATTATCAGTTAACTGAAGCATGTCTTCAAGCAAAATCTGTTAGACAACCACACGTTCCAATTTACATGGCATCAGGTGGAAAACGTACACTTGAGATGACAGGAAAATATGGAGATGGATGGTTACCAATTGGATACACACCGGAACTATTTGAAGACCATAAAGATCAGATTGTAGATTCTATGAATAAAAATGAGAGAACTGAGGAAGATAAACAAGAATTCCAGATGGCAATGGATATTGATGTCTACTTTGCAGACGATAAAGAATCATCATGGGCAAAGATGAAAGAAGCAATCAAAGTAAGTTTATTCAAACCAGAAATACTAAGAGTTCACGGATTAAAAGACATAGAAGGATTTGATTTCAAGAAATACTTTACAGAATATTCAATGTCAAACCAAGATTGGATTGTAAAAATGAGAGAAGCTGCAACCACAATACCAGATGAAATTGCAAAATCATCAGTTGGAGTTGGACAACCAGACGACGTCATCGAAGTATTTGAGAGATTTGTGAAAGCAGGTTGTAATCACTTTGTTGTAAGATTCTGGGGTTCAAATTACTTTGGTTCCATTGACAAATTTGCAAGTAAAGTAATTCCATACTTTAGAGATCAAGATAAATAATTTAACTAACAAAAATACTACAACCACATGCAATTAGTTGGAAAATTAATTATAAAATCTAAAAACAAGATAATAGAATTTCTGAATGAAGAGTCTACTGGACGAATTGCATCAATTGATGAAAATGGATTTCCACAAATCATTCCAATGAATTTTGTATTTTTAGAAGATGTTGAAGATAGAAATGAGAAAGTTCGTGCATTAAACGGATTGATGAAAAAGTATCAGCCAGAGGGAGGATATCTACCTATGACATCAGACATGGAAGTGTTGGAACATACAGCAGTAATCAAAGTGATTCCAAAAGAGATGAACGGAAAATACAAGATTGGCCAAAATATGAGTAAAAAAGACAAAATCGACATTGCAAATAAAATACTTGAAAGAAATAGTAGCACTGCAAGAGAAACTCTAGAAATAATGGGTTTTGGAATTGAAGAAGGAAAAGCAGTCTTAAAGACAGATGAAGTGTGGTAAGTCAGTACCAATTTTTATAAACATTTCAATACAGGAGTAATTACATGTCAGATTCCACCATTGATGATGCATTAAAACTCCTAGAAATCGGAAAAGGAAATCCAGACAGATTAAAGCAGATTATAGAATCGTTTCAAAAAAGGAGCATGATTTCAATGCAAGATAGAAAGTATGTTGATGCATTAGTGGAGCAATATTTGACACCAAGACATAGACAAATGACAACAAAAATGAAATCAACAGATAAACCAAAAACAAATTTTCCAAGAATTAGAAAGCCATCAGAATCATCATTTAAAATTACAGAGGTAAAAGCAACTTCAGGCAATCCTTACATTAAACCAAGTATTCAGACAAGAAAACCAGAAGTAAAAAAAGAAGAATTAGCATCAAGAGAACCTACAATTGAAGAAAAATTCATTGAACATGTTGAGACGGATAGAAGTACAACAAAAAAATCAGGAAAAGGAAAAATTGCAGGAGTCATTATAGGAATAATTGCCGTAATCATAATTGGTGGAGGGGCAGCATACATGGGAGGCAGTTCAGATTTATTCACAGCAGATGTTGAAGAAGAAAAAAGAATAACATGCCAAGATAATATAGTATTAGTATCTTCTACAAAAGTTCCAAATTTCCCAGCACCTGGAAAAGATCTAAAGTACTATCAAGACAGATATGATAATGAACCAAAATACAAAGAATGGTTTGATAAAAACTTCCCAGGACAAACAATTGAACAGGTACTAGTGCCACAAATGGGAGATAAAGAAACCAAAATACCAGGATTCCCAGATCCTGAAAAAGACTTGCAGCATTATCTGGACAGATATGATAATGAACCAAAATACAAAGAATGGTTTGATAAAAACTTCCCAGGACAAACAGTTAGAGAAGCAGTTTGTTAGATTTCGATAGTTAGCTATATCTTTTCTTAATTTTTACCTACAGGGGATCAGCCACAAGCAATTGAAGAGCTTGTCAAAGGTTCCAAAACCGAAATGAATCAAACATTGTTAGGCGTAACAGGAAGCGGTAAGACATTCACTGTGGCAAACGTAATTGCAAACACTGGAAAAAATGCATTAATCATATCTCATAACAAAACATTAGCCGCGCAATTATATTCAGAATTAAAACAGTTTTTCCCAAAAAATAATGTCGGTTATTTTGTTAGTTACTATGATTACTATCAGCCAGAAAGCTACATGCCACAGACTGACACGTACATAGAAAAAGACACCCAAATTAATGAAAAAATTGAGAAAATGAGACTAGAGGCTACTGCAATGCTTCTATCAGGAGAGCCTACAATCATAGTATCAACAGTATCATGCATCTATTCACTTGGATCACCAAAAGAATGGGAAGATATGGCAATCATATTAAACAAGAATGAAGAAATATCAAGAAAAGAAATAATTAAAAAATTAATCAATGCAAGATACGAAAGAAATGATGTTGAGTTAATACCAGGAAATTTTAGAGTCAAAGGAGATACAATAGACATCATACCCGCATACTCTCAAGATATAATCAGAATTTCACTATTTGGAGACGAGGTTGAAAGGATTTTAGTTTTAGATAATGTTTCATTAGAAGTAAAGAAACAAGTTGAAACATTCAAAATTTTTCCAGCAAAACACTATCTAATTGCAAAAGATATCAGAGATAAAGCAGTAAGATCAATCAAAAGTGAATTAAAAGATAGGCTAACCAGACTACCAGAGTTAGAAAGACAACGTCTAGAAATGAGAACAAAATATGATTTAGAGATGATAGAAGAGCTAGGCTATTGTTCAGGAATTGAAAATTATTCCAGACATTTTGATGGAAGAGATGAAGGAGAACCAGCATTTTGCCTTTTAGATTTCTATGGAAAAGAATTCTTACTAGTGATTGACGAGTCCCATGTTACACTTCCACAATTACACGGAATGTACAAAGGAGACTATTCTAGAAAAAAATCGTTAATAGATTATGGATTTAGACTTCCAAGCGCATTTGATAACAGGCCATTAAAGTTTGAAGAATTTGAAAAAAGACTAAACGACGTAATTTTTGTTTCTGCAACTCCAGGAGATTATGAAAAGAAAAGATCAAAACAAATTGTGGAACAGTTAGTTAGACCCACAGGATTAATTGATCCAACAGTTGAGATTAGAAAGTCAAAAGGACAAATGGATGATTTGATAAAAGAAGTTTCAGTTAGAGCAAAAAAAGGAGAACGCACACTAGTCACCACACTAACAAAAAGAATGGCAGAGGATTTAGCAGAATATCTGTCAAAAAAAGAAGTCAGAGTAAGATACCTACATTCAGAAATTGAAGGATTGCAAAGAACTGAACTGATAAGACAGCTTAGATTAGGCGAATTTGATGTTTTAGTAGGCATAAATCTTCTAAGAGAAGGACTTGATATTCCAGAAGTCTCCCTGGTAGCGATTTTGGATGCAGATAAAGAAGGATTTTTGAGAAATAATACGAGTTTGATACAGACATTTGGAAGAGCAGCAAGAAATGTTCAAGGTAAGGTAATCATGTATGCAGATTCAATAACAAAATCAATGAAATCAGCAATTGCAGAAACAGAGAGAAGACGTCAAAAACAAATCACATACAACGAAGAAAATAAGATCACACCCAAGACAATCATAAAATCTATTCCAGAACAAGAAACAGAATTAGATGATATAAAAAATAAATCAAAAACAGATTTAGGAAAACAGAAAATTGAAATTGAGATGAAAATGAAAATTTTTGCAGAAGATCTTGATTTTGAAAATGCAATAAAATGTAGAGATAAAATAAAGAGAATAGAAAAGGAGTTACAAAAAGATGAATCAAAATGAATTAAAAGTTAGAGGTGCACGTCATCATAATCTAAAAAATATCAACGTGAATATTCCAAAGAATAAGATTATTGTAATTAGCGGGTTATCAGGATCCGGTAAATCAACACTTGCATTTGATACAATTTATGCAGAAGGTCAAAGGCGTTATGTAGAATCACTATCAGCTTATGCAAGACAGTTTTTGGAGATGATGGACAAACCAGATGTTGATTCAATAGATGGATTGTCACCTGCAATTTCAATTCAACAAAAAACTACTAGTAAAAATCCACGATCAACGGTTGGAACTACAACAGAGATTTATGATTATATGAGATTGTTATTTGCACGTATCGGAATTCCGCACTGTACGAATTGTGGAAGAAAAATTTCGACACAATCAATTGAATCAATTACAGATTCAGTCATTAAAGAATTTGCACAGAAAAAAGTTCTTGTATTAGCACCATTAATTCAGAGAAAAAAAGGGACATATGAAAAATTATTTGAGCAGATGAAAAAAGATGGGTACTCAAGAGCAAGAGTAAATGGAGAAATAATTTTACTTGAAGATGAATTTCCAAAACTTGATAGACAAAAATGGCATAATATTGAGATTGTCGTAGACAGAATTATTGCATCAAAATCAGATAAAAGTAGAATTTTTGAAGGAATTCAGACTGCATTAAAAGCTGCAAAAGGTTCAGTTCTAGTTGCATCAGAGAAAAATGAGAAAATTTTTTCGCAGAACAATGCATGTCCTCATTGTGGAATAACAGTAGGAGAATTAGAACCACGCACATTTTCTTTTAATTCCCCATTTGGAATGTGTAACCAATGTAATGGATTAGGAGTGAAAATGGAATTTGACCCAGATTTAGTAATTCCAGATAAGACAAAGTCAATTTTAGAAGGTGCAATTGTTCCATGGAGTGGGAGATTTTCATCATATCGAAAGCAGGAGCTGAAAGTAGTTGGTAGGAAGTACAAATTCAATCTGATGACTCCAATAAACCAAATGAAATCAAAACAGATCAATGTAATTTTGTATGGTACAGAAGACGTCATGAAGTTTTCATATGAGGCAAAAACTAGCGATACGATTTGGGAATATACAGATGCATTTGAAGGAGTGTTAAATAATTTACAGCGAAAATTCATGGAGACTGATTCAGAATCAAAGCGAGAATGGCTTAAACAATTCATGAGAGATACTCCATGTTTAACGTGTCAAGGCAGAAAGTTAAAGCCAGAAGCGCTTGCTGTGAAAATTAATTCAAAAAATATAATGGAAGTTTGTGATTTATCTATAGATTCTGCATACGAATTTTTTACAAAATTGGAATTAAACGATACAGAACAATTCATTGCACGAGATATTTTAAAAGAAATTAAAGAAAGGTTAGAGTTTTTGAGAAATGTAGGATTAAACTATCTATCACTGAATCGTTCTAGTGCAACACTTTCAGGAGGAGAATCACAAAGAATTCGTCTTGCAACACAAATTGGTTCAAATCTTACAGGGGTTTTGTATGTATTAGATGAACCAACAATAGGATTGCATCAAAGAGATAATGCCAGATTAATCAAGACTTTATCAAAATTACGGGATTTAGGAAATACCGTGATTGTAGTAGAACATGATGAGGAAATTATTAGAAATTCAGACTGGATTTTGGATTTAGGACCAGGGGCAGGAGTGCACGGGGGTAGCGTAGTCTTTGAGGGAACATTAAACCAAATTCTCAATAATCATAAATCAGTAACAGGAGATTACCTAAAAGATCATAATCTAATCAAAATTGAAGATAAAACAAGACATCAAAATGGAAAGATTGTTGTCAAAGGAGCACAAGAAAATAATCTAAAAAATATAGATGTGGAGTTTCCATTAGGATATCTAATTTCAGTGACAGGAGTTTCTGGTTCAGGAAAGTCAACTCTCATCAATGACATTTTACTCAAAGCCCTATCATCCTATTTTTATAAAACTACAGGCCTTCCAGGTAAACACAAAGATGTGGCAGGAGTAGAAAATATAGATAAAATAATTTCAATTGATCAATCACCAATAGGAAGAACTCCACGATCAAATCCTGCAACATACATTGGGGCATTTACACCAATTAGAGAATTATTTGCAAACACAGAATTATCAAAAGAGCGAGGATATACTCCAGGTCAGTTCTCCTTTAATGTTCCAATTGGCAGATGTTTTGCATGTGAAGGAGACGGGGTAAAAAGAATTGAAATGCAGTTTTTG